>CESJ01050513.1_pt1 | contig 12566 bp, 10 predicted proteins | sample 356311 | NCBI WGS metagenome assembly CESJ01 (sample SAMEA2621487, study PRJEB7988) | marine metagenome | biome: marine biome (ENVO:00000447); feature: surface water layer (ENVO:00002042); material: "saline water (ENVO:00002010), including plankton (ENVO:xxxxxxxx)" | depth 5 m
GATAACCGCTGAAAGCATCTAAGTGGGAAGCCCACCTCAAGATGATTGCTCTTAATCTTAATAAAGATATAAGGTTACGGTAAGATTAACCGTTCGATAGGTATTAAGTGTACGTACAGTAATGTATTTAGCTAAGATATACTAACAAACCGAATACTTGAATTTAAAAATAACTATAAAATCTAATTATATACGTTAATTTGATACCAGTTTTAAAACTGGTTCAAAATTTACTAAGAATTACAAATTTAACTTGGTGTTTTTAGCATAATGGAACCACATTGATCCATTTCGAACTCAATTCGTGAAACTTTATCGCGGTAAAAATACTGGAAAGGAAACTTTGTGGGAAGATAACTCAATGCCAAGCCAACCTTGATTTAAAGGTTATAATTTATTAGAAGTAGGCTTAGTGAGTGAGAACGATTGAGAACGGAGTTTAATTTTGTGAATATTAATGTAAAAGATGAATATAACAAAACAAGTATCCATGATATTTTAAAGCTTTTAGACGAAGAATTAGTTGGTTTAAAACCAGTAAAAACAAGAATTAGAGAAATTTCATCGTTATTATTAGTTGATATAATGCGGAAGAAGCTTGGTCTTTTGGCTGGTAATCCGGGTTTACATATGTCATTTACAGGAAGTCCAGGTACTGGAAAGACAACTGTGGCGTTAAAAATGGCTGATATTTTATATAAATTAAAATATATTCGGAAAGGACATCTATTAACAGTTACACGTGATGATTTAGTGGGACAATATATTGGTCATACAGCACCAAAAACAAAAGAGGTACTTAAAAAAGCAATGGGTGGTGTTTTATTTATTGATGAAGCGTACTATCTCTATAAACCCGATAATGAGCGTGATTATGGATCAGAAGCAATTGAAATTTTATTACAAGTTATGGAAAATCAACGTGATGATCTTGTCGTAATTTTAGCAGGTTATAAAGAAAGAATGGATACATTTTATGAATCAAACCCGGGATTATCGTCCCGAATTGCGAACCATGTACATTTTCCAGATTATTCATCGAATGAACTTTTAACAATTGGCACGGCAATGCTAGAAGAACAGCAATATCAAGTAACTGAAGAAGCAACAAATACATTATTAGAGTATATCGAATTACGTATGAAAGAACCATTATTTGCAAATGCGCGTAGTATGAAAAATGCTTTAGATCGTGCACGAATGCGTCAAGCAAACCGATTATTCCGAACTAGTGAAGCCCAATTAACAAAAGCCGATCTAACCACGATTCAAGCAGAAGATATTCGTGGAAGTCGTTTATTTAATAAGGGGAACAATTAAAAGATGAGCATCTACATAATCCCAAGCAGACGGACCTTTATAGCTCAACAAAAATTACTAGAGAACCAAAGCGAACAGAGTCGGCTGGAAAAAAATTTTTTGTTAGATGCGCAAAACAAGAAAGTGGAAAAATTGGAGATAGAGCATAGACATATTTACAAGGACTTTCAACACAAAGCACTGCTCGATAGCAAAGAAGAACAGTCTAAACAACTTGAGAGGCTATCAAAACCTGAGTCGTTCTTCAACAGGCACGAAGATGCGCGAAACAGGTTAATCGACGCGGAGGAGACCCAAAAGAAAGTTATCCATGACCTTCACGAGATGCGGGTTCATTATGCAAACACCCACCATAGTTGGGATAGGGCATATCGAATGCATCCAGAAAGATGGCACGATCACATGGCTGATATTTACGCCAGGGGCGGTGATCCCACGAGTAGGATGGGATGGAACGATCACTTAAATATGGAACTTGGTAACGATTTGGACGTTTACGATTTGGACGTTTACGTCAGGGACGATGATCCCACGACTAGGGGGGGATTAGATGTAGATGTATATGCAATACTCGACAAATTTGAAAACATAATTACCTATGTTAAATCCGCGTCGTTAGAAGATATTATACAATACTCTCGATCCCTTTTAATCGAATGGGTAGGAGATATACAACGCTCTCTATCCCTTTTAATCGAATGGGTAGGAAGAAATTTTGAATGGGTAGGAGGAAATTTTGAATGGGTAAGAGGAAATTTTTTAGTCCGTGAAAACAACCACTGGCTATGCTTTTTAATTCCTATAATGATAATCATAATTTTAGGTCAAGTTTGGTTAGACTCTACTATCGTAAACGTAAGATTTTTAAAATCAATTCGAAGAATCCAAAATGGGGCCACTAACCAAATAAGCAAAATTTTGACCCCCGAAGCTCGATTAATAATTTCAATAATTATTTATATATTTCTTGACTGTATTTATACAAGTCGAAATATATGGGCACTTGGACCAATAGATTATATTGCTAATCAATATTTCATTTCTGGGTTTATTCTCTTAATCTTACGGGGTTTATTCCAGTGGTTAGGTCTTGAGAGTACACAGAATTTATATGTATCGGCTCTAAGTAAACAGTTCATTAACCCCACAGAAAAATTCTTAGAAATTATGTTTGAACACGCTGAAAAAATTTTTTCATTTATACTTCCAGGAAAAATTTTTCCTTTAAAAGGAATGATTACTAATCTGGCTGTCAGTTTAACTTTATTAGTTTGTATACAGGGTACGAAATATATAGAACAATATTCTCTAGCTTTATAACAACTTAAGATTAACCGTTTGATAGGTATTAAATAGAGTTTAAGTATAGACTCTAATTTTCAACCAGTTTTAAAACTGGTTAAAAATTTACTACGTAATCTGAATTTAACTTTGTGTTTTTAGCATAATGGAACCATTTTGAACTCAATTTGTGAAACTTTGTCGCAGTAAAAATACTGAAAAGGAAACTTTATGGGAAGATGACTTAATGCCAAGTCAACAAAAAATTTGATAATGACGGATTTTGATTTAGAGGACAAATTATTATAGGTGGTTGTGAGTGAGTACTAATTAATGATTAATAAAATAGCTTAATTTTATGAACATTAATGTAAAAAACGAATATAACAAAACAAATATCCATGATATTTTAAAGCTTTTAGACGAAGAATTAGTTGGTTTAAAACCAGTAAAAACAAGAATTAAAGAAATATCATCATTATTATTAGTTGATATAATGTGGAAGAAGCTTCGGCTTTTGGCTGATTTGTTTACATATGTTATTTATCAAAAGTCTAGGTACTGGAACGACAATTGTGACGTTAAAAATGGTAGATATTTTATATAGATTAAAATATATTTGGAAAGGACATCGATTAACAGTTACACGTGACGATTTAGTACAATACATTGGTCATATAGCATCAAAGACAAAAAAGATAATTAGAAAAGCAATGGGTGCATTTTATTTATTGATGAAGCGTACTATTTTTATAAACCCGATAATGAGGGTGATTATGAATCAGAAGCAATTGAAATTTTATTACAAGTTATGGAAAATCAAAGTGTGATCTTGTCTTAATTTTAGTAGGTTATAAAGAAAGAAGGGATACATTTTATGAACTAAATCTGGGATTATCGTCCTGAATTGTAAATTACGTACATTTTCCAGATTATTCATCGAATGAACTTCTAACAATTGGTACTGCGATGCTGGAAGAACCGTAATCCCAGTTAATCGAAGAACAACAAAGACGTTATCAGAGTATATCGAATTACGTATGAAAGAACCATTATTTACAAATACGCGTAGGATAAAAAATGTTTTAGATCGTGCACGAATGCGTCAAGCAAACCTTAGGACTAGTGAAGCACAATTAACAAAAGCCGATTTAATAATGATTCAAGCAGAAGATATTCGTGGAAGTCGTTTATTTATTAAAGATTGACTTTCGCACAAAATTCAAATAATGTGAGAGGAATAAATTAAGTAATTATCTTTAAGGGTAAATCTAAAATATGAAAGAAATGAAAATATAAGATCGTTCTGAGTTCGAATTGAGCAATTATTCTTCTCGAAATTTTACCGTTATACTTACGATTTATGGAAAACCTAATTTCATAAGCTTAAATGTACAAATTTATTATGCTAATAAATTGTATAAAATATAAATTTTATTAGAGCTAAGTATCCCATAAAGAGCAAACGATTGTAGGATAACTTGTAACTGTTTCAAGATGATCATTTTTATTTAGGTTGTTTACGGGGTCAATTGTTTTATTTATAGAGGTGATTTGTTCGAAATTTGTATTTTTTGTTTCCTGATTAACAAACCCTTTCGCTTGTAATTCCATTTTAATCGTTTTGAGAACATATTGATACTGAATCTTTTCGATAAATACAGCAATTGACCAAGGTTGTTTCCACTGACTAAAATCTCCCATAAGCTCATACTCATCACCATTCCAAACAAATCCAAAATCGGGTCCCTCTTTTTGAGGTAGACTAATTGATGCCCAACTTTCACGATACCATTTAATATCTAAAGCGACTAACGAATATTCTAAAATATTTAATTGTGTAAGACAGGTTTTAACTGAGCTTAAATGTGACATATGCTTTTAGTTGACTAAATACAATTGAGTTGTTAGTTATTATTATAGTCATAATTCTAAAATTATTATAAATTTTTATGATTTTTTAATTTAAAGAAATTTTTATTAGATTTAAATGTCTTTTCCATCAAGATTATAAATCTAAAAAATACAACTCTCATCTATTAGATTTTTCAAGCTTTATATGATATAAAGTTTAAAATAACTTTAAAATTAGAAAAAAAGTTAGTTTAGTTGTAGATTTATATTGATTTGTTAGGACTATTCCATCTGATAAAACGGATCTGAGAAAAAAATAAATTAATTATGAGCGAATAAATAATAACATTTAAGGTAAATATTATACAAAAGTAAGTTTCAATAAATATTTTACTATTTTTTAATAAATTCTAATAGTGATTAAATTTAAAAATTGAATAAATAATGAATGAATACCTCTTAATTTTTTATAAATTTAAAAATTATCAATTATAATAGTACCATTATATTGAAGAATCGATCAAAAAATCTAGTGTGATACTGTTCGTAAACAACTGTGGTTCAACAAATAAGTTTTGGTTGTTCCATTTTTAAACTTTATCGTAAAACTAAAAAAAAGAAAATTTAGTAGTTCTATCTTAGTTAATAAAAATTTTAATGCTAGTAATTCACTTATGATTAATCTCATTTCAACTTTACTTATTATATTTATTTTGATTCGTATACCAAATAGCACTACTTTGGAAAATTTTGGAAATCTATCTCAATCCGGAAATTTTGGGCAAGAGTTAGGGAGTCCCAAGACAACGAGAAAAAATTTAGATATTGTTGTTGGTAGTCTTGTTCTTGCACTTTTTATTTCTGTTTCTTTAATACACGGTGGTTCAGTTACTCAGCTTATGTGATAAAATTATGGTATATATTTACTCTAACGGATTTTGATAAAAAATGGACCAGTTCTATGGAAAATCTAGTAAAAGAACTTCAAGTCGTCATTGTAATGTTTTTATTTTTTTAGATCAAGTACAGTGATTTCAGTTCTAAAAAAATAATATGAAAAAATTAAGCAAAAAACAAATTCAGATGCCTATAAATTATTTTGCAAATACAATATATGATATTAATATTAGTGTATTACTGTTTTTTGTTTGCATTAACGCTCTATTACAAATTTCCCGAGCCTAGAACTATCATTTGTTTGAGATTGCCCAGAAAGTCATAAACTATGATACTATGAAATTATTATTAGCAAAAGCAAATACTCAGCGTATAAGGAAGGTGTGCGCGCTTTATAAATAAATAATCCATAATCATTTACCCAGGGTGAGCCTTCTTCGTCCATTTCTCTTGTGTTATACCCCAATTCGTATAATCATTTATACAAAAGGCATGTACAAAAACCGTGCAGAAACACCCTTACCCGAACCGCCTGCTCGCTTATATAATCTTTTGGATCTAAAAGATAGCTCCATCGCCATCTAAACTAATATTGTCTGTCATACGCATTTATCTACCAACCGTACCAATTATTTACTTCATCGCTATTTGGTGAATCGTTTGATCCTGTCCTAATCTTGCTTATGATGACGCAACCGATTTAAATACCTATATCTCGTTTAATTAAGTAGAAAGCTAAATTCTTTGGAAGACAAATATCATTGGTTATATCTTTATATAATCCCAATAAGTATTGTTGTAATTTTGGTGGGTTTGGGTACATTATATCACCGTAAACGTACAATTTTTAAAATCAATTCAAAAGGTCTAAAATGGGATTCACAACCAGATAAGTAGAATTTGGATCTCAGAAGTTCGATTAATTCTTGTATATTTTTTGACTATGATTACACAAATTCTAACATGTTGCACTTGGAACAATGTATTATATTGTAATGAGATGACTTTTCACCCTAATATTACGCGTATATTCAATGGTTGGAATTACAAGTACGAACATCATATTGCTCCAAGTAACTATTCATCGATCTGTACAAAATTTACTAAAAAATATGTTTGATTCGTTCGTATGTACTTTCAGGAAAATTTTTACCCGTAAAGAGATGATTACTAATATGTCTATCGGTTTAACTTTCTTATGTTGTATAAAGTGGGTTAAATAGCAGAACAACATTTTTTAGCTATTAAGTGATAACAATTTAACTAGACCTCATATTTTGAAAATGGAATACAATCATTTGAGAAAAATTGAATTACTGAAAATTATTTATTCAAATGTTTTAGTATTTATAGACAAAATAATATCTTGGTGAGTTATTTTTACTAATGATTCGTTTTTAGATTTTATCTTTATATGAAATAATAAATCTAATTCTCTCAAAGTTAAAGTTAGCGTAAGATCAATTTCATTTCACATAAATTTCTAATATCAAATAAATAATTATTACAATAGTGTAAATTATTTGTTTTAACACTAAATAATCATTTTTTAAATACATTCTGATTTAGTATTTTGCTGTGCGCTTTTAAGTTTAATAAATTGAATAATTTTCTACCATTTAGTATTATTAATTTATAGGGTCGATGCCCGAGTGGTTAAAGGGGGCGGATTGTAAATTCGCTGGTTTGGCCTACGTTGGTTCAAATCCAACTCGACCCATAATTTTTATTTATTTAGTTTTAGATAAACCTATTATTAAAATGAAGAGTAATCGCTTTTTTTATATTCTTAATAAATCATATTTATAATACGAATTTAAATTAGACTTTTGAATCGTTAAATATAGATATAGTGCCAATTTCTTCAAATATAGACGTATTTATAGTATCCATGTTTTATCAAATTAATTAGAATTTATATTAAAGAAGGGAGTACTATGTTTGAACGATTTACTGACCAAGCAATACGTCTTGTTATGCTTTCGCAGGAAGAATCCCGTAGAATGGGACATAATTTTGTTGGGACAGAGCAAATTTTATTAGGGATTATATCAGAACCAAATGGTCTCGCCGGAACTATGATCCGGAATATTCAAAACGGGAAAGTGCGTTCGAGTAAGATTATGATTACATTAAGTGATGCTCGTAAAGATGTTGAACGTCTCGTTGGTCGTGGTTCAGGTTATGTTGCTGTTGAAATTCCATTTACCCCTCGTGGAAAAAATGTTTTAGAGCAAGCAATTGATGAGTCACGTCGATTGGGTCATAGTTATGTGAGTACTGAACATATTCTTTTAGGGTTACTGTGCGAGCGCCAAAGTCTGGCCGTAAAATTACTAAAAGAGTACGGGGTACGCATTCCGACTTTAATAAACAACTTGATGCGGGAAATGAAAATCAATAGACCAAGTGGTAAAGCAGGAAATTGGGAAACTTGGGAGTCGTATATTCAAGGGATTCAAGGGCACAATTCGTCCAACAACCTCACCAATGGAATGAGTAAATCCCTTACTTCTTATTGTACAAATTTAAGTGCCGACGCAAAAAAGGGAAATCTTGATCCAGTTATTGGTAGAGATACCGAGATTCAGAGAGTAATTCAAATTTTGTCACGTCGTCGTAAAAATAACCCCGTACTTGTAGGTGAACCAGGGGTTGGGAAAACAGCGATTGCCGAAGGTTTAGCACTTTCAATTTTACGCAAACAAGTTTCACTCGGTTTATTATCAAAAAAGGTAATCAGTTTAGATCTCAGTTTATTAATTGCAGGAACAAAATATCGTGGTGAATTTGAACAGCGGTTAAAGGATATTATTAAAGAAATTCAAATTACAAAAGCATATATCTTATTGATTGATGAAGTTCATACTTTAGTTGGTGCAGGTGCTGCAGAAGGTGCGATTGATGCGGCCAATATTCTTAAGCCACCTTTAGCGCGTGGTGAATTACAATGTATTGGTGCTACTACATCTGCAGAATACCGAAAATATATTGAGCGTGACCCCGCTTTAGAGAGACGTTTTCAACCAGTTCAAATTGCTGAACCCACAATTTTGGTTACTCAAGAAATTTTACAGGGTTTACGTGAGATTTATGAAAAGCATCACCGAGTGATCCTTACAAAAGAGGCTCTAATTGGTGCCGCATCATTAGCGGCACAATATATTGCCGATCGATTTTTACCCGATAAAGCGATTGATTTAATTGATGAAGCGTCAGCTCGTGTACGTTTCTGTTATGATTTTAATCCACCAGAATTATTAGATTTACTCGAGAAATTAAAATCGGTTCATCATATTGAAAAATTAGCGCGAAAAGATAAACATTCCGAAGTAATGGCGAGGTGTATATGCACAGAAATTGATATACGTCTGCGTTTAGGAGAAGCCGTAGCTGGCTTATGTTCTGCATTAATAGAAAACGATAATGAGCAACAAGCACATATTCTTTATTGGCGTTTTAGATTTGTTATTAAAATTCCTAACGTACTATTAAGACGTCATGATCGTGTTGTTATGTTTTTACCGGATCAAAATATAATGAAACAAAAACTTGCAGCATCAAGACATATTTCTACCGTATTTACATCTTTTAGACCATATCTATTGCGCAAATGTAAACTTAAAAATATAGAAACACAACTAATAAAATTATGCCGAATTTTCGAATTCCCTTTCTTCTATTCTACTAACATTAGAAAAAATGAACTTAATTTAAAATATGTACATAGATTTTTATATTCTTTCACAGGAGTGAGAGGGATAAACAAAAGTGACCATCTTGATTTTCGAAAAATTATGAGTCGAAAATATATGAGAGCATCTTTTTTCCTAGATATAGAACAAATACTTCTATCGTTAGAATCTTCGGAAGAGTCTCTCGATTTTATTTTTGACGGCAAAAATCCGATGAAACCAAAACAAACAAATCCCTTTATTTTTGAAGCAGATATTGCTAATGTCGTATCATCGTGGACAGATATTCCCATTTCAAAAGTAACAAAAAATGAATCAAAAAATTTATTAGAAATTGAAGAACGATTACTTAAACGCGTAATTGGTCAAAACAATGCTGTAGTTGCAATTTCAAAAGCGATACGACGGGCGCGTGTGGGTTTACGTAACCCGAATCGCCCAATTGCCAGTTTCTTATTTTGTGGGCCAACAGGTGTTGGAAAAACAGAAGTTACAAAAGCTTTAGCAGCCGATTTTTTTGGTTCAGAAAATATAATGGTTAGACTAGATATGTCTGAATATATGGAACGTCATACTACGTCGAAGTTAATCGGTTCACCACCAGGTTATGTTGGATATTCCGAAGGTGGTCAACTAACCGAAGCGGTCCGTAGAAAAGCCTATACAGTTATTTTATTGGATGAGGTTGAAAAAGCACACCCAGATGTTTTTAATTTATTACTCCAAGTTTTAGAAGATGGGCGGTTAACTGATTCAAAAGGCCGCACAATTGACTTTAAAAATACGATTCTCATTATGACATCAAATTTAGGAGCGACAGCAATTCAAGAATTTCTTGGAACTAGATCTGGTGAGTCGAATAATAATTTAACTTCGGAACATTCCTCACGTCTTATTGATGATATTTTTACTTGGGAAAATGCGAGTGAGGAATTTGCGAAACTTTTAACTATCCTAGGGTTTTGCTTGTCAGACAACAATAACCCTTCAAAAGGGGGAATATGGGAGGAGGAATTTAATAAAAATTCGAATGTTAAATTGTATGAAAATTTACCAGAAAACAATTCCAGTGACCTAGATCTAGATGATAGTTCAAGTGATCCGATTAAAAATTTAGTTAATATGGAACTAAAAAAATTTTTCCGCCCAGAATTTTTAAATCGCCTTGATGAAATTATTATTTTTAAACCGTTAGATAAAGAAACAATCGCCACAATTGCTGACAATATGATAGAAAAACTAATTGATAGATTATCGGAAAAAGAGTATTTTTTATCGGTTCCTAATGATGTACGTAGAAAATTAGTTGACGAAGGGTTCGATCCAATATATGGCGCACGTCCACTACGACGGGTAATCACACGACGTTTAGAAGATAATCTTTCAAAAGCAATCTTAGACAACGATTTGGACCCGGGAAGTTCCCTGTATGTAGGACTTAATAGCAAAAGACAATACTTAGTACTAGTAGATCCCATTAATACGAAAGTGTCCCAAAAATTTGCAGACTAAACATAATGAATTCAAAAAATGATAAATTATTCACTTAAATTCATTTTTGAATTAACTTAATATTCTGAGATACAAGGATTATTTTATTATTTATCAAAAATATAGCAAATTATAAATTACTATTTAACAACATTAAAATAATATGAAACAGTTTACCTTTAGAGGGTAATATTTAAATTAAACATACACAGAGTCTGGTATAGGATAATTTTCAAAATTTATTAGTGCAAAGTCTATTTGGGATTTCACCAATAATACCAATACTATATTGGTTCAGTTTAGTAATTCTGAAATTTAGTTTTTTTCCAAAACTCGTATTACTAATTTAATTTTCATAAATTTTATTATTTTAGCTTATTTTCCTCTAAGTAATTTATATGAATTGTTATTATTTTTAATATAGTATCTATCAACAATTCAAATTTTCGGAGAGTATAAAACGAATAGTAAAATTATTAGGTCTTTAATTTGTCTTTTATTAATCAATTTTTTGATATTAATTTTACCAATTGAAATGTATAAAAACTAACGAAGTTAGTTTGAAAATTATAATTAAATTGGTTAATATTACATTTAAGTATGATGTGCTTAGTTATCGACGTTTATTCTGGGCTGTTATTTTCAACTTTATTTTTGTTAATTGTATATATAGCCAATTGGTCAAAAACAAATGAAATTGATAATTAGCAAATACTAACGAGTAATGTTAACTCTCTACCACAACACAATATTAATTTATTAAATAAACTTAATTGTTGAGTCTTAGATTTCCATTTTTAACAATAAGCATTATTTCAGGGGCTGTGTAGGCAAATGAAGCATGGGAATCATATTTGAGTTAGTATCCGAAAGAAACACGGGCGTTAATTACCTGAATTATATTTGCTAGTTATTTACATCCATGATTAACAAAAAATAACATGGTTGGTACGTTTTTATTATTTGGATATGTTATTTTGGAGTCAATTTTTTAAGTAAAGGTTTACATAATTATGGTTGGATTTTATAAATATTAATTTTTGTTAATTTTTAACTAAAAATTATTATTGAATTGATCATCATCGTATATTAATTAAAGACCAATTCAACTTCCATCGCTAAAATTTTGGGCACTATTTTAATGTTAATTACTTAATCAATTATGTATTATATATTTTAAAAATTTTATATTAAATTCAATCAATATGTTAAAGAACAATCAAATACCCCATCATTTTCATATTCTCTAAATTCGAGTTTATTTTCAGATACGTGTGATGAAAATGTATCTATAAAAATACAAAGATTTTAAATTTATTTGTTAATACACAACGTAAAATTTTACTCTACCCCAATAAACGTAATTTCTAATCGCATGCGTTGGTAAGGAATAATATAAGGCCATGGCCAATATGACCTCAGATGAAATCGTGACCAGAATAATTTTTGTGTATCTGTCCATAATAAATACCAGTTTTTTTTAAATTTATAAATCGAAACTCAATATAAGTTTTAATTCCATAAATATACTGTACATAGCAAAAAATTAATTGTCAATAATTCGAAAGTAATTTTGTGCAGAAAGTTTTAGTATTTATAGAGAAAAACCCTAACACTTTAGATTGAGCTATTTTTACGAATAGCCCCTGATTTGAAATATTAGGGCTTCAGCAATTAATACAAGATTAATTGGGTCCATACTTCTTGTCACATGCTTTTTCCTTCTAAAGATTGATTGAAGGTTATAAATTATTTTTTGTAAAAATTAAAAAAACTCATTAGCCAATTTATAATTAATTATACGAACTTCAATCTTAGTATAGTAAAAACTACAAAAAATACGTCATAATTTTATTTGTATAACCAAATTTCATAGATTAATACTAAATACACTTTTGAAATATAATCTGACTTGCTATTTTGTTGTGATCTATTAAGCCTAATAAATTGAATAATTTTCTACTATTTAGTACTATAAATGTATAGGGTCGGTGCCCGAGTGGTTAAAGGGGGCGGATTGTAAATCCG
>CESJ01040875.1_pt1 | contig 12565 bp, 10 predicted proteins | sample 356311 | NCBI WGS metagenome assembly CESJ01 (sample SAMEA2621487, study PRJEB7988) | marine metagenome | biome: marine biome (ENVO:00000447); feature: surface water layer (ENVO:00002042); material: "saline water (ENVO:00002010), including plankton (ENVO:xxxxxxxx)" | depth 5 m
AAAAAAAATGGCTTGAAGTTAGTTCAGTTTCAAATTTTGAAACTTTTCAGTCAAATAGACTAAAATTAAGAATTGATAATAATGGAACTAAAAGTCTTGCACATACATTAAACGGAAGTTCACTAGCTCTTCCTAGAATAGTTGCTTGTATATTAGAAAATTTTCAGCAAGAAAATTCTATTAAAATTCCTAAAGCATTAATAAATTATACAGGTTTTGAAGAAATTTAAACTGAATAATAATTTAGTAAAACCAAAAAAAAAACTAGGCCAACATTTTTTAAATAGTTCTGAAATTGCTAAACAAATAGTCGACTGCATTGACTATAAAAGTATAGATTCTATAATTGAGGTTGGACCTGGTATGGGGATTTTAACTAAGCATATTATTAGCTTAAACAAAAAAGCATATTTTGTAGAAATCGATAATGAGTCCGTAGAATATTTAAAAGAAAACTATCCTTTAATAAAAGACTCTATAATTGAAGAAGATTTTTTAAAATTAGAATTAACTAATTTCAAAAATCCAATTGGGATAATTGGAAATTTTCCTTATAACATTTCTTCACAAATTATATTTAAAGCAATAGAAAACAGAAGCATTGTTCAGACGTTGGTTGGAATGTTTCAATTAGAAGTGGCTAAAAGAATTTGTGAAGGGCCAGGATCTAAAACTTATGGAATAATTTCTGTTTTGGTTCAAGCTTATTATAAAACAGAATTTATGTTTTCTTTAGATCCCTTTCAATTTACACCTGCGCCAAAAGTGAATTCTGGAGTAATCAAACTAACTCGAAAAACTCAACTAACTTTGAATTGTGATGAAAATCTATTTTTTAAAATTGTAAAAACTTCATTTCAACAAAGAAGAAAAACAATAAGAAATAGTCTAAAAGTTTTTAATTTAAGTAATAATATAAAAGAAGATGTTATCTTTGGAAGGCGTCCTGAAACCTTAAATGTTGATGAATTTGTGCATCTAACCAATATTATTGCAAATGGAAACATTTCAACTTAGTGAAAAACTTTTAAAAAAAATTGCTGATCTAATTTCAGCAAAAAAAAATATCCCTCTTAAAAAGATTGTAAAGGACATTCATTTTGCCGATATGGCAGAAATCATTAATAAACTAAACGAAGATCAAGGAATTTATTTAGTAAAATTATTTAATAGCGAAAAGACCTCTGAAATTCTTACTGAACTTGATGAGGATGTTAGAGAAAAAATACTTAAAGCTCTTTCTGTAAAAGAAATTGCAGACGAAATAGAAGAATTAGATAGTGATGATGCAGCTGATATTTTAGGCGAACTTTCGGATCAAAGAAAAGAAGAAGTTATTTCTGAAATAAGTGATAATAATTTAGCGGATGATTTAAAAGAGCTTTTGTCATACAACGAGGATTCTGCAGGTGGTTTAATGGCCAAAGAATTAGTTCAAGCTAATGAAAATTGGTCTGTTACAAAATGTTTAAAAGAAATAAAAAAACAAGGTGAAAATGTTACAAGAGTACATTCAATTTATGTTGTTGATGACAAACAAAAATTAATTGGAAGATTATCTTTAAAAGATTTAATAACATCTCCAGCTAAAAATTTAATTAAAGACATTTATATCCCAAAAGTTGACTCAGTTAATGTTTATGATGATGGAGAAGAGGTAGCGAAAATAATGTCTAAATACGATCTTGAGGCAATTCCTGTTGTCGATAATAAAAAACAATTAGTGGGAAGAATTACAATTGATGACATTGTCGACTTTATAAAAGAAGAAGCTGAAGAAGATTATTTGCTTGCGGCTGGTGTACAAGGTGATGTTGAAGCAGACGATTCAATCTTTGAACTTACCAAAGCTAGATTACCATGGCTATTTTTAGGTTTAGTTGGGGGGCTAGGAAGTGTTTTTATATTAGAAGGTTTTGAAGATGTAATGAGCCACCCTACTTATAAAACTCTTTTTTTCTTCACTCCTCTAATTGCAGCAATGGCAGGGAATGTAGGAGTACAATCTTCCGCTATTATAGTTCAAGGTTTAGCAAATGATATTGTAAAAGGCAGTCTAGTAAGTAGACTTTTAAAAGAGCTTGGACTAAGCTTAATTAACGGTATTATTTTAGGAATTTTAACAATTTTATTTGGCTTTGCGACTAATCTTCCTATTGAACTTAGTATAACTATTTCACTATCTATGCTTTGTGTTATTGTTGTTGCAGCACTAATTGGCACATCAATTCCGATACTTTTAGATAAAAAAGGTATTGATCCTGCAATTGCAACTGGACCTTTTATCACAACAAGTAATGATATTTTTGGAATTTTTCTGTTTTTCTATATTGCAAAAATCATATTAGGATTCTAAAAATGAAAGTACTTCATTTAGATACTACCCATCCTTTTCTTGGCAAAGAACTAGAAAAAATTGGTTTTGAAAATTATTACGATTTCGATAGTTCAAAATCAGACTTAAAATTATCTGATTATTTTGGGATTATAATTAGAAGTAGAATTTCAATTGACAAGGATTTTATAGACAAGTGTAAAAATTTAAAATTTATTGCAAGAATTGGTTCGGGAATAGAAAATATTGATGTTGATTATGCAAAACAAAAAGAAATACAAATAATTTCAACACCTGAAGGTAATTCTAATGCAGTAGGAGAACATGCTCTAGGAATGCTTTTATCCCTTTTAAATAATATAAATTCCAGTGATAATGAAGTTCAAAAAGGAACTTGGAATAGGGAATCTAACAGAGGGATTGAGTTAAGAGACAAAACAATTGGACTTATTGGTTATGGAAATACAGGAAAAAGTTTTGCTAAAAAATTAATTGGCTTTGACCTTAATACTATCTATTATGATATTAAAAAAATTAAAAAAGATAATTATGCAAATCCTGTGTCGTTAAATTATTTAAAGGATAATTCTGATATAATCAGTCTTCATACTTCAATTACAAAGGAATCTATTGGACTAATTGACAATAATTTTATTGAGTCTTGTGCTAAACCATTTTGGTTAATAAACACCTCTAGAGGAAATTGCGTGGTAGTTGATGATTTGATAAAAGGATTAAAAAGTGGAAAAGTTTTAGGAGCTGGTTTAGATGTAATAGAGTTTGAAAAAAAATCATTTGAAAAACTTTCTATTAATGAAAGTGACCAATCTAGTTTAAACTATTTAAATAATTCTAGTAAAATAATATTAACCCCTCACATTGCTGGATGGACTCATGAAAGTAAAATAGGGCTTGTAAAAGTTGCACTAGAAAAAATTAAAAAACTGATTTAAAAATGAAAAACATATTAATACTATGTACAGGAAATTCATGTAGAAGTCAAATTGCCCATGGTTATTTTAACAAAATATCTAATAATAGATGTACAATTTACAGTGCTGGAATAGAAACACACGGATTAAATCCTAATGCTGTAAATACTATGTTAAGGGATAATATTGACATTAGTACATATACTTCAAATAACGTAACTGAGTACTCTGATATAAACTTTGATTATATTATAACTGTTTGTGACCATGCTAACGAAAGCTGCCCTAATATTCCTTCAAAAAATGCTTTAAGAATTCATAAGAACTTTTTTGACCCTTCAAAAATTAAAAACTCAATTAATCCACTAAATGATTTTGACAAATGTAGAAACGAAATAAAAAACTTTTCTGTAGATTTTTATAATAAATATATAAACTAAGAAACTACTAATTGTAGCGTTTCATTAGTTCTCTGCTCCAACAAAAGATTATTGTTTTTCAAAATTTCATCAGAGGAATTTTCGTTGAAATGTCTAATTGTAAATAAACTAACATTTTCTGTACATTCAACTTTAAAGGTGGCTTTCAATATAGAAAGTAATTCCTTTAATCTAGAGTATTTATCATATACGCACACAGAAAAGCTAATAGCAGAATTTTGAATCAAATCAACCTTCATTTTATTTTCATGTAAAATTTGAAAAATGTCACTAATATTATCCTCAACGATAAAAGAAAAATCTAAAGAAGAAAGTTTTAACAGGTTCAAGTTTCTTTGAACAATAAAACAGGGTATTAATGGGTCTATTTTTGTTCCTCGCGAAATTGCTGTTCCATTTCCTGAGGGATTTAAAAATGACTTAACATAAAGTGGAATTTCTTTTTTTTGTAATGGTTGTAATGTTTTCGGATGAATAACAGAAGCTCCATAAAAGGCAAGTTCGATTGCCTCGGTATAAGAAATTTTATTTAATAATTGAGGCTTTTTAAAAACTCTAGGATCAGCATTTAAAACACCGGGGACATCTTTCCAAATCGTAACAGATTCTGCATTAAGACAATAAGCAAAAATTGCGGCTGAATAATCTGAACCTTCTCTGCCTAGAGTTGTACTAAAATTATTTGAATCACTAGCTATAAAACCTTGTGTGATATTTAATAATTTAGTATTGATATTATTAAAAATTGAATTTTTGGTAGTCTCCCAATTTAGATTTGCATCCCTATACTTTGAATCTGTTTTAATTAATATTCTTGCATCAACCCAATTACATTTAATGTTGGAATGATTTAAATAAGAATTTATAATTTTTGTTGACAAAATTTCACCAAAAATTACCACCTGATCGTAAACAAACGAATAATCGGGGGATTTATTTCTTTTTAAAAAGATCCTTAAATTTTCAAAAACCTCCTTAACGTCAGAAAATATTTGATGTTTATTGTCAATAAACAAATCTTCTAATATTTTATTATGAAAAGAGAAAACCTCGTTTAATGAGTACTGTAGTTCTTCTTTGTTATCAAAATAATTTTTTACCACCAACTCTAAAGAATTAGTAGTCTTACCCATTGCAGAGACAACTATAAGAGTCTTGTCAGATCCTAAATGATTTAATATGGCGATTAAATTTTTTATACCATTAGCATCTTTCACAGAAGCTCCACCAAATTTATATATTCTCATTTTTTATTGATAAAATTTTGAATTGCATCTTCATCCATTTGTGCAATTTGCCATTCTTTTGAAACATAAGCACCATTTTTTTTATAAAAATTAATAGCATCAATATTCCAATCTAAAACTGCCCACTCAATTCTTCTAACATTTTTTAAATGAGAAAATTTTATGAAATGGGCAAATAATGCAAAACCGATTCCTTTACCACGCATATTTTTTGTTACTATCAAGTCTTCTAAATGCATAGTTGGACCCTTCCATGTTGAATACCGTGGGTATCCTAAACACATTCCCGAAATTTTATCATTTACTGTTGCAACAAAACAAGAAAACAATGGACTATCTCCAAATCCATCTTTAACTAAATCATCAGTTGATATCACTACTGCGTTTGGCTCTTTTTCAAAAACAGCTAATTCATTTATTAATTTAATGACATGTTTCATGTCATCTTTTAGTGCCTTTCTTATTTGAATATTCATAATAAAAATCTAAGTTAAACTAATGAATTTAATATTCAATAAATGATAAAAAGTATAACAATTTTAATGATATTTGTGACAATGAAAAAAGGGGGTGATTCTCCATATTTTACAAAAAAAAATAAGTCTCTGAATCTTCAGAAACTTCAAACTTCTATTGACAAATCTGAAACAAATATTTTCTTAAAAGGCCTTCACGGATCTTCTAAATCCTTTTTAATAAATAGTTTGTTTTCAAATTCAAATAAAAATATTTACTGGATTTTAGAAAACAAAGAATCAGCTGGATATCATTTTAATGATCTTGAGGGATTAGTAGATGAAAAACAATTGTTTTTTTTTCCAAGCAGCTACAATAGAGAAAATGATTTTAAAAAAACTAATTCCCAAAGTGTTTTTTTAAGAACAGAATTAATAAGAAACTTGAAACCAAGTTCTTTGAAAAACTTAATAGTCACGTATCCTGAAGCAATTTTTGAAAAAATAATTATTAAAAAAGATATACAAAAAAGGTTTTTAAAAATCAAAATAGGTGATCTGATTTCGTTAGAATCGTTTAATGAAAAATTATTTGATTTAGAATTCAATAGAGAAGATTTTGTTGTAGAGCCTGGAGATTTTTCTGTAAGAGGTGGAATTGTAGATGTATTTTCTTTCTCTAACAATAAGCCATTTAGAATTGAATTTTTTGGAGATGAAATTGAAAGTATAAGAACTTTTGATATCGAAACTCAGATTTCAAATGATACGTTAAAAGCTATTGAAATATTAGGTGATTTAGAAAATAAAGAAATTGACTATGAAAGAGAAAATATTTTTAAGTTTATAGATAACAATTCTATAATTATAACTGAAAATATTGATTTATTAAAAGACTCATTATCAAATTCATTTGAAAAAGTAATATCGAAAAGTAATGATAAAATAAAGTCAGATAAACTTTTTTACAGCGGTGAATTCCTGAGTAGGGATTTAAATAAATTTAGTGTTATTGAACTTAATAAAATTGGAAACAATAATGTTCACACTCAATTTAATATTTCTCCACAACCAGCTTTTAATAAAAAATTTAAATTACTCATCGAAAATATATCTCAATATCATAATAAAAAATATTCTGTTAAGATATTTTGTAGCAGTAAAACTCAAATTAGGAGATTCAAAGATATATTTGAATTAAATAAAATTGATTTCGATCCAATTTTAATTGAAAAAGCTATTTATAAAGGATTTATTGATCACGAGCAAAAAGAAGTTTGTTACAGTGATCACGAAATATTCGAAAGATATCACAAATTTAAAATTAAGTCAGGATTTGAAACTAAAAAAAGAGTCAATCTAAATGAATTAAAGCAACTCGAAATTGGAGATTATGTAACTCATATTGATCACGGAGTTGGAGTATTTGGAGGACTAAAAAAAATTGATGTAAATGGAAAAATTCAAGAAGCAATAAAATTGACTTATGGTGAACGTGACACCTTGTATGTAAGTATTCATTTAATTCATAAGATTTGTAAGTATAGTGGTAAAGATGGAACTAAGCCAAAAATATACAAGCTTGGATCTGGTGCTTGGAAAAAAATTAAGCTAAAAGCTAAAAAAAGAGTAAAAGAAGTTGCTTTCAATTTAATTGAAGCGTATGCAAAGAGAAAACTAAAAAAAGGATTTCAATACGGATCCGATTCATCTATGCAACACGAACTTGAAGCTTCGTTTATTTACGAAGATACCCCTGATCAAATAAAGTCTACTCTAGACATCAAAAATGATATGGAAAGTCTTCAGCCTATGGATAGATTAATTTGTGGAGATGTAGGGTTTGGTAAAACTGAAATTGCAATAAGAGCTGCTTTTAAAGCAATTGATAATAATAAACAAGTAGCTGTGTTAGTACCTACAACAGTCTTAGCTTTTCAACATTTTAAAACATTTTCAAAACGTTTAAAAGATTTTCCTGTTACAGTTGACTATTTGAATAGGTTTAGAACTAATAAAGAAAAAAACTTAATAATTGAAGAATTAAATGAAGGTAAAATTGATATCATTATTGGTACTCATCAATTGGTAAACAATAAGATTAATTTTAAAAATTTGGGTTTATTAATTGTAGATGAAGAACAGAAATTTGGAGTAAGTGTTAAAGAAAAAATAAGATCTTTAAAAGAAAATATTGATGTTCTAACGCTTACTGCTACTCCAATTCCAAGGACGCTACAATACAGTTTGATGTCTGCTCGTGATCTTTCGATTATCAATACTCCACCTCAAAATAGATTTCCAATTGAAAGCTCTGTTATATCATTTAATGAAGAAATCATGAAAGATGCTATTAATTTTGAAATAAACAGAGGAGGCCAAGTCTTTTTTGTTCATAACAGAATTGAGAATATTCAAGAAATTCGGGCATTAATTTCAAGACTTGTTCCATCAGCTGATATAGCTATTGTACACGGAAGATTAGACGGTAAAAATCTAGAAAAAACAATGCTAGATTTTATTGATGGAAAACACGATGTTTTAGTTTCAACTACTATAATTGAGAGTGGATTAGATGTGCCTAATGCGAATACTATATTTATTAATAATTCTCAAAATTTTGGATTAAGTGACTTGCATCAAATGAGAGGAAGAGTTGGGAGAAGCAATAAAAAAGCCTTCTGTTATTTCATTACAGCTCCATTATTATCAATTACTAAAGAGGCTAGAAAAAGAATTGAAGCGATAGAGCAACACACTGAACTTGGAGCTGGATTTCATATAGCAATGAAAGATTTAGAAATAAGGGGAGCTGGTGATCTTCTTGGTGCAGAACAAAGTGGATTTATTAACGATATTGGATTTGAAACGTATCAGAAAATTTTAAGAGAAGCTGTAGATGAATTAAAAAATAAAGAATTTGAAACTTTATTTGAAAATGAAGTAGATGATTCATTTAAGCTTTCAAATTTCAAAATTGATACTGATTTGGAAATATTATTTCCTGATAATTATATAAATAATGTTAAAGTGAGGTTAAATCAATACCAGAAACTATCTACAATATATAATCTTGAAGAGTTAAATAACTTTGTAATTGAACTTGAGGATAGATTTGGAAAACTCCCAAATCAATCACTCGATTTAATAAAAACTATAGAACTTAAATTATTGGCAATTCAAAATGGCTTTGAAAAATTGATATTGAAAAATGAAAAGATGATATGTGAATTTATCAGCAGTAAAGAAGATAAATTTTATTCTTCTGGTGAATTTGGAAAGATTCTACAAACTATTCAAAACAATCAAAACCTGTGTCATTTAAAAGAAAAAAAATCAATAAAAGGAGAAAGACTGTTACTTGTTTTTCATGAAGTAAATTCTATCGAAAAAGCTATAAAATGTTTAGAGATTTTTTAAGTTTTTTATTACTTTAAATGCTTTATCTACTTGCTCTTCATTAACAAGTATAGTAAACTCATTGGATGTTGAAATAACCTCATATATATTTATTCCCTCCCATGACAACCTTTGGAAAACAAAGTAATAGATTCCTGGAATTGAAATGTTTTCTGCTGGTAATTTAATTGATATCGAAGATAAATTTACTTGTTTAGAAATACAGATTTCCTCTTTTAAAACTTCTTCAACAAGTGAAGATAAGTTTCCGCTAACAACTATATTACATTCATTAACTCCTCTTGACGAGGTATAAAAATCGTCGTTATTATCAACTTTAGCCAAAAGTTTTGCTTGATTACTTAATAATGTATCTGAAACTTTAAAATTATAATCAACTAAGGCTGATCTGACAGTGATATCGCCAATATCTTTGATTATTTTAATAATTTTAAAAGTAGTTCTAAACTCTAATTCAATTGAAAGTCTTTTGAGTGCCATTACAATTGCTCCATATTTTACTTCTTTCCTTAAAGACTCTTCAATTTCAGATTTTATTATCCTAGATAATGAAGTAAGATTAATTATGCCTTGTGATAGAGCAGAAATTAAAAATGGTTTAGATTTTATATAATCCTCAACGGCGGAAGATATTGTTTTCATATTTAATACAAATATACACTCATTTTAAATTGTTACAAATAAAACATTTAATTATATATATAACATATGTTAAATAATAACAGATTAAATTTAATGGAGGAACAAATTATAAATGATTATTTTTATAAAAAATTGAATTTTGAATAAAAAGAGATTTACTATTACTGCAGCATTACCATATGCAAATGGTCCTATTCATATTGGTCACTTAGCAGGTGCTTATGTGCCAGCCGATATATACTCTAGATATTTAAAGTTAAAAGGACATGATGTTGTCTTTATTTGTGGAAGTGATGAGCACGGAGCAGCTATACCAATAAGAGCTAAAAAAGAAGGCGTTTCACCACAAGAAATTATCGATAAATACCATTTTATGATTAAAGATTCTTTTCTAGAATTTGGAATTTTATTTGACAATTACTCTAGAACATCTTCAAAAATTCATCATGATACAGCCTCTGAATTTTTTAAAGAACTTAATCAAAAGAATGTTTTTGTAGAAAAGGAATCTGAACAGCTTTATGATGCAAAAGAAAATCAATTTTTAGCAGATAGGTATGTTGAGGGAGAATGCCCTAAGTGCGGTTATAAAGAGGCTTATGGGGATCAATGTGAAAGTTGTGGATCAAGTTTAAATGCCACAGATTTAATAAACCCTAAGTCTAAATTAAGTGGGAATAAACCAGTATTTAAAAAAACTAAACATTGGTTTCTGCCTTTAAACAATTTTGAACCGTTTTTAAAAAAATGGTTTTTAATTGACAACGAAAAAACCTGGAAAACCAATGTATTTGGACAAGTTAAATCTTGGATTAATGAAGGATTAAAACCTCGAGCAATAACAAGAGATTTAGACTGGGGTATTCCAGTTCCATTGAAGGGTGCTGAGAACAAAGTGTTATATGTTTGGTTTGATGCGCCAATTGGATACATATCAGCTACAAAAGAATGGGCTAAGTCAAAAAATAAAGACTGGGAGCCTTACTGGAAAGATTCAAAAACTGAACTTGTTCATTTTATTGGAAAAGACAATATTGTTTTTCATTGTATAATATTTCCGTCTATTTTAAAAGCTTCTGAAAAATTTATTTTGCCAAAAAATGTTCCTGCAAATGAATTTCTAAATTTAGAAGGTAAAAAAATATCTACTTCAAAAAACTGGGCAATATGGCTTCACGAGTATCTTGTTGATTTCCCCAATATGCAAGATACTTTAAGATACACCTTGACATCCAATGCTCCAGAAAATAAAGACAATGACTTTACATGGAAAGACTTTCAGTCCAAAAATAATAATGAGCTTGTGGCAATTTTTGGGAACTTTATAAATCGTGTTGTTGTTCTAACTCATAAATATTATGAAGGCAATTGTCCTGACATTAATTCATTAAATGAAATAGACGAAAAAATGCTTGATGAAATTTACAGATACCCTAAAAAAATTGGAGATTTAATTGAGAATTATAAGTTTAGGGAAGCCGTAAATACTGTAATTGATTTAGCTAGACTAGGTAACAAGTATTTGGCTGACGAAGAGCCCTGGAAACTTATAAAAACTGATGAGCCAGAAAGAGTAAAAACAATCATAAACATTGCTTTGCAACTTTCAGGAGTATTAAGTGTTATTTGTGAACCATTCTTGCCAAATACCGCTTTAAAACTTCGAAAAATGTTAAATCTCCAAAACACTGATTGGAATTCTATTTCTAAAGAGAACCCTATATTACTTTCTAAAATAAATGAAGGAGAATTAATTTTTAGAAAAATTGAAGATGAAGAAATTGATTTACAACTTCAAAAACTAAATGAGTCAAAATAAAATTGGAATTATTGGGTGTGGCTGGCTTGGTCTTCCCTTGGCCAAAATGTTTGTTTCTAATAATTATAAAGTAAAAGGCTCTACAACAACTAAAGAAAAACTTGAAACATTAAAAAAAGAAGGAATAGAACCTTTTTTAATTGAAATAACTGAAAATTCTATTTCAGATTCTATTAATTCGTTCCTTGATGGATTAGATCTACTAATTGTTAACATTCCTCCTAAAATTAGAAAAGAAGGAAATATAAAATACAGTAAGAAAATTGAAAAACTTGTAAAACAGTCTAATAAGGTAAAAAATATATTATTTATAAGTAGTACATCAGTATACGGATCCATGCAAGGTAAAATTGATTCAAACACTGTTGCTTGTCCTGACAGTAAAAACGGAAAAGAAATTTTAAAAACTGAAAATCTTATAAAAGGCAACAATAATACAATATTAAGATTTGGGGGATTAATAGGAAAACTAAGAAACCCTCTAAAATATTTAATTCATAAAAATGAAATATTAAATCCAGAAGCCCCCATTAATTATATTCACCTTAAAGATTGTATTGGAATTATAAGTGCAATAATTTATAAAGAAAAATGGGGTAAAACTTATTCTGCTGTAGCGCCCTATCATCCATCAAAAAAAGAGTACTACAATACTTTATGTGATCTTAAGAAAATTAATAGATTAAACTTTTCAACTAAAAAAACAGTAATAAATAAAGAGATAAATGATGAAAGAATTGAGGAGGAACTAAACTATATTTTTAAAATTCCTGATTTTAATCTTCAATAAAAAATTCACTTTTATCTTTTGTAACTTCTAAATTCATTGTGTTTACAAAAGCATTATAAGAAACTATAATATCTCTAAGATGGTTTTGAAAAAGATTAAAATTTTCAGCAGATAAATTATCCATATCAATCTTTAAAATATCTGTTTTTAGCACCCTGAAACGACCTATAATTTGAGGGTGATCTAATTCAGAAGGCACATTAGTATCTATAATTTTTAAAATATCGGTTTTCAACAAATTGACGGGAAAACTTAATTGACGAGAATCAACAAAAGGAATTTTTTTTACAGAATTAATTAGTGAAATATCTTTCCATTTATTAAAAGTTTGATAATGAGCACTATCTAGATAAAGTGTGACGGGCAATGAATCTTTAATGAAATTATCTAACTCAGTATAATCTAAAGCATAACTTGTTTTAGCTTTTTTATTATCATTTGAACAACTAACAACAATCAGACACAATAAAAACAATCTAATTAGC
>CESJ01063677.1_pt1 | contig 12564 bp, 9 predicted proteins | sample 356311 | NCBI WGS metagenome assembly CESJ01 (sample SAMEA2621487, study PRJEB7988) | marine metagenome | biome: marine biome (ENVO:00000447); feature: surface water layer (ENVO:00002042); material: "saline water (ENVO:00002010), including plankton (ENVO:xxxxxxxx)" | depth 5 m
GCAGCAATATTACTAAACGCTTGGCCATCCCGCGAATCAGCGATAGCGATGGTGTCTACCCCAGACTCCAATAGCGACAAGGCCTCCTCCACTTTTGGAATCATACCGCCGACAATAATACCGTTATCAATATGCTGTCTCGCCGTCACCGCATCTAAATGCGTAAAACGGCTGGCAGGGTCCTTGATATCTTTAAAAATACCACCGATGCTGGTGACAAAGATAAGCAAGCGTGCCGACATCTGTCGGGCAATCTGCGCAGCGGTAGTGTCGGCGTTAATATTAAACACCTCACCGCTATGATTGATACCTAAAGACGCGATGACCGGTATTTGATCGGCTGCCAATAAACGGCCCAATAGCGTCGTGTTAATTGCAGTGACATCGCCCACTTCGCCGAAATCAATCAGCTCACGACCACCACCCGAAACCCTGATAGGGGGTCGTCTTGCGGCGACAATAAGTTTGCCCGATGCGCCATGACAGCCAAAGGCGTTGACCCCTTGGGCTTGCAATACAGAGACTAAATCAACGTTGACTTGGCCGCATAAGACTTGTTTTACCAACACCAGGTCTGCTTCGCTAGTGATACGTCGCCCAGCGACTTTACGGGGCTGTATGCCCACACGAGCCTGCATTTCAGAGACTTGGGGGCCACCGCCATGCACCACCACCACGCGCCAGTTATTCTCAATCAGTCGCAAAATATTTTTCGTGATTCCAATACACTGGCGATCATCGAGTAATATATCACCGCCGACCTTTATTACCGCGAGGGGTTTGTCGTCAGCGCAATCATTGTGTGGATCGATCACGGCCACATACCTAAATGATCCAACTGATAATTATTTGCCTTACCTGTCATTAGGTTAAAGTTCTGCATAGCTTGGCCTGCGCCACCCTTTATTAAATTATCCAATACGCTGGTGACGCACAACGTTTGTTTGCCATCGCGGTGTGTCGCACTGATATCTATACCTATTTCTATACGGGCAGAATTTTTTACCGCCACGACCTCTGGGGCAATACCCTTCGGCAATACCGAAATGAGTGGAAATTCGCGGTAATAGCTTGCATAGATGGCGCGCAATTCATCCTCACCCAGACCAACCGGCATATCCAACTGAGAGATTGACATCATTCCACGGGCAATCGGTGCCGATACAGGAACAAAGTCGAGCTTAACCTCACCCGCGCCTGCCGAGCCTAAGGTTTGCAGTATTTCTGGTGTGTGCTGATGGTCAAAAACTTTGTAAGCTTTTAAATTATTAGTACGCACAGTGTGATGATTTCCTACCTGGGGATGCACACCTGAGCCACTTGAGCCGGTCAAGGCGACGATTCTTACCGCCGCTTGCTGCATATAGCCGGCGTCCGCAAAGGGCAGCAATGCAGTCGCTATGCAGGTCGCAAAACAGCCGGGATTGGCAACATACTTAGCCTCTCTAATTTTGTCGGCGAACAACTCTGGCATGCCATAAACAAACGAACCTAAACGTTCCGCGCATGGATGTTGATCAGCGTAGTAGCGCCTGTAATCAGCCAGTTCTTTAAGGCGGAAGTCGCCGGATAGGTCAATGATTCTCACATCGAGATCAAATAATTCCATGGCAACGCGCGCGGTAATGACGTGGGGCATTGCCAAAAACACAATATCTGCACCCGCAGCGCACTCTTTCGGTGAAATATCTTTAAGGACAATATCGCTGCGTCCCCAAAACGCTCGATTCACCTCACCGATAGACTTACCAATATGGTCTTTGCTCGAGACGCGCAATATTTCCACATCGTCACGACCCAACAAATTTCGCAGTAACTCAGCGGCAAGATAACCGGACCCACCAATGATAGAGACTTTCGTTTTATGCATGGATTACTCGCTTTTTAATTATCCAGAGGTCGAACAATGACCAGGGTTCGCTGCCCTATGGCAACATTTTCATTCGGGAATAGAATTCGTTCACCATCACAGGCCACCCGGTATTGGTAGTCTGTGTCCACCGCCAAAAGGTCGCCACGAGCAAATTCGGAAAAGTTCGCTGTCGCAGGGGCAAAGCACAGTTGAAAGTCTTTACTGCGCTTATAAACTTCCGCAATTACCCTAAAGCGCCGCGGTTTTTTCACCTCAGTCACATGCCTCTCGCACCCACTGACGAGCCTATCTAGACCAGTGATTACTGCGCTCAGCTTGTTTAAGTCGTTTTCTCCAAAAGGCTTTACCTTGCCAAGCTCTAGAGTAAAACTGACGGCACCACAGTACCGTGCTGTGAACGCTGAATAGGTGGCATTATTTTTATCCGTGCTTAATATTGCCTCAATACCCCATTGAGCCAATGTCGAGTACTGCTGTTCTACAAGCGATGCCGAAGAAATATTTGGCGATATAGCAAACACCTCATAAGCGGAGTCTCTGATCGCGGTGTGTAAATCGTAATGGAATTTATGCTCGGCATGGCGATTGAAAAAATCCGTCGAATAGGCCATTAAATCAATGCTTCTAAGGCGCTCAGCGCTCGCCTTATTGTTTTTATGTAACTCGTTATTAAAAAGACGGTTCATATTTTCGTCGACTTCTCTGCTGCTGGCGCTAATCGCTGGTGGATTTGCAATCACAACCAGTAGATTATGCTTAAGGCATGTTTTGCCTGAAAGAATATCGCTCACTAAGCGATCGACAATTTCTATCGGTGCAGTTTCATTGCCGTGCACGCCTACGGATAATAAAATAGAATCGGCTGACGATACCGCCTGCGGATGAAAATACAGCACCCCGTTATCCCACAGCTCTACCAGCACGTTGTCGAATATCAGCAAGCGTTTTTTTTCAACTGACAACTGATGATCCAGGGTATATTCGAGAAAGGTCTGCGCCCCGAATAATTGCCGTTGGTATGCGTTCATCGCTTTACGCCTGCTGGAACTCATAAAAACTCCCTATCGCCATGATTTGAGTTAACTCGTCCAACGCAGCCCTACTTTCGTTTAATAAATATGGATCCGCCAAATCTGCCGACCGCAGCTCATCGCGATAATGTTTATCTACCCAATTATTTAAGCGAGAAAATAACTTATCATTTAATACAAAATGGGGGTTCACCTGCGCTAATTCGCGCTCATTTAGCACCACTCGCAGACGCAGGCAAGCAGGACCGCCACCATTGCGCATGCTCTGCCGTACATCGACGAACTGCAAATTTTTAATTGGCGTGTCTTGTTCAATAAGATCAAGCAAATAGCTGTACACGGTTTTGTTTTGTTGGCTTTCGATCGGCAATATCAGCGTCATGTCTTCGCTGCCGGGAAGATTGACCAACTGGGAATTAAATAAGTAGGACTTGATCGCATTGTCCAGCGACACGGACTTTTCTGGCACCTGTATAAAGTAAATAGGTTGATCACCAAAGGCGCTAGTCAGATCGTGCAATAAATCGGATTTATTGGCAAAGGCACGCTCATGCATAAAAAGTACATTCTTATTGCTCACGCTGACGACATCATTATGAAATCCGCCGGCGTTTATTGCCTCTGCGCTTTGCCGCGCCATCACCACCCTATCGAATGCCAAACCGTGTTTGCGTGCGATCGCCATAGACGCTTCTAAAGACTGTCTAGCAGGAAAATCAGTAGGGACTCGCGACTGACCAAAATCACTGTGACCGTAGACAAACAGCTCGACACCTTGCTTGCCATAGTCCATGCACAGGCGATTATGGTTTGCAGCGCCCTCATCACCAAAATGGACGCCACCAATCAGCGCCGGGTGATGCACAAAGTACTGTTGGTTATTAAAAATAGTTTTTAATATTTTACTGGTCGAATCAAGCTCTATCGAGCGATGAAACATGCTTTTTAGATTTGCTGGAGTAAAATGAATTCGGCCGTCGGAGGTGTCAGCGCTCGGCGCAACAGTAGCGGCGTTTGCAGCCCACATCGACGAAGCCGAGTAGCACATAGCCAAGAGGTGTGGCTCGGATTTTGACACTTTTTCAACAATCGCATGATCGCTACCGACAAAACCCAATTGTCTCAATGTTGGGATATGCGGCCGCTCCTGAGGAATTAAAATACCCTGTTTTAAACCCAATTGATGCAACCGAAACATCTTTGCCAATCCCTCTTTGGCAGCCTGACGCGGACGTGATACCAGCTTAGCGTTGTCGGCCGAGGCCAAATTACCCTCTGATAAGCCGGCATAATTGTGGGTGCTACCAATCACACCATCAAAATTCATTTCCACCGTCTGCGACACGCTTTACTTCCTGTTTTTTAAACACTAAAAAGAATCATCACCAACCGATATTTACCAAAAATCTTGATTACAGCGCCACGTATCTAACTGGGTCATTAATCTGTAAGTTCAACGCCTGTAACGTTTGGCTCGGCAAGGCAACAGCGCCATTTTGTAAAATATCTAGATGACTAATGCAGACCGAAAAGTTAGCCGCATCACCGCCACAAATGAGGTATTGCTGGCTTTCAAAATCACCGGTCGACGCCGCAACCTGTGTGCGGGTACTCGCTTTAATGGTGCCCAACTGATCAATAAACGCATCAACACTGGGAGCACCATCGAAAATATCGACCTGCCCGCGCCAATGAAAGCCCTCTTTCTCAAGCATTGCTAAGGCGGGCCTGCCTTGATCATGGGGTCTGCCGATGACGTCTCGCGCCTCTTGCGGCAGTAAGTTGACGTACATAGGTTGCTTGGGCATTAGGTCGGCAATAAACTGATTACCGTGCACCGCGCCAAATAAATCAGCTTCTGAAAAACTCATACCAAAAAACTGCTGACCAATAGCATCCCAAAATGGTGAACGACCAGACTCGTCAAAATAACCACGTAACTCTGCCATCACCTGCTCTGGAAAGCGCTCTCTAAACTCAGCCATAAATAAATAACGGCTTCGAGCCAGTAATTTGCCATTGCCATTTTTCCGATAGGGCTTGTCTAAAAACAATGTTGCTACCTCAGCGAACCCCTCGAAGTGATTGGACAAATTCAGGGTTTCTACCGTGACTTTCTTATCCAGCGCTCGACTACAATGCGTGACCTTATTGATTTTGTATGAGTAAAACTGATCCTCTTCGCCCAACTGCGCGATAATCCCAGCAGTTCCCACCAAGCATTTAGAATCGGTGTCTTCCATAACCAACAGGTAATGTTCACGGCCGGGTTCCGTCACCGGCATCGATAAACTGGCTGTCGATTGCTTTATTTTCTTTACCAGTACGTCTCGGTCAGGTGGCAACGTGGTCATACCCGGATAGGCGGCTTCAGCTAAGCGCAAGAAGCCATCAATATCATCGTCTCTAATTGGCCTTACAATAAGCATGCTTAATTACCTCGCGTAGCTGGCAGCAATAGTTAATGAACGCATCATCTACAATTCCTCGAACATTACACTGCGAACCGAGTGCTCGAAGCGGTCGACGATATTGTCAATATCCTTGGTAGTACAGATCAGTGGGGGTGAGAATGCCATCGAATCTAGGGAGGGTAATGGGCGTGAAATCAGTCCATTTTCATAACACTGCGAGGCAATTTTGGCGGAAATTTTGTCCTGTTTGTCAAAAAATAACGCGTGGTTTTTGTCTTTTACAAACTGTACCGCAGCGATCATACCGGTACCTCGCACCTCGGCTACAAAGCTATCATTAGCAAACCGATGATTTAACTGGTTATGAAAATATGCACCCACAGTAGCCGCGTTTTCGACCAGATTTTCTGTTTCAATAATGTCCAAATTTGCCATAGCAACAGCCGCGCCAATGGGATGGCCGGCATAGGTATAACCATGCGCAAAGTTGCCATACTTGACCGACCCCTGCTTTATTAACTGCCATATTTCGTCGCTGACAAAGGAGGCTGAATAGGGAAAATACCCACTAGTTAACGCTTTAGCGGTTGTCATCATATCCGGTTTGAGGTCGTATAATTCACTGCCGAACCATTTTCCTAAGCGTCCATAACCACAGACAACTTCGTCGACAATAAATAAAATATCGTAACGCTTAAGAACCCTCTGAATGGCCTCAAAATAACCTACAGGCGGCGTGACAACACCTCCTGCACCTAATACGGGTTCGGCGATAAACGCAGCGACGGTATCTGCGCCTTGCTCCAGAATCAACTCTTCCAACTGCCGTGCTCTTCGCATAGAAAACTGCTGCTGGGTTTCGCCCTCCAAACCATAGCGAAAGAAATCTGGCGATTCAGTGTGCAAAATGTTATTCAACGGCAAATCAAAAGCTGTATGAAAGGACGGCAATCCAGTCAGGCTGGCTGTCGCCACCGAGGTGCCATGATACGCTTGCCAGCGCGAGATGATTTTCTTCTTCTGCGGTCTGTCGCGAATATTATTAATGTACCAAATAATTTTCAGCAGGCTGTCGTTACCATCCGAACCACCGCTACCAAAAAACACTTTGGATAACCCGTTGGGAACCTTGTCTAACAACCGTTCAGCTAACTCTATCTGTGGCGTGTTCGACATACCTGAAAAGGTATGGTAGTAACTGAGCTCTAGCGCCGCCTTGTGCATGGCTTCGGCCAATTCAGTGCGCCCGTAACCCACGTTAACGCACCATAAGCCCGCGACCGCATCGATTAATTGTTTGCCACGGTGGTCGCGCAGATAGATGCCTTGACCGGACTCTATAATTTTCGATCCGGAGCGAGAAAAATCATCCGCGTTCGTCGCTGGATGCAGGATTGTGCTCGCATCTAATTCAGTCAGATGTGTCATTAACTCGTACCTATCAGCCCTTTCTATAGAGGCATGTTAGAGACAGACCGAGTCAAGCGATATAGCAATATTCTATAAAATATGTACTATTTTTTATCAATTTGTATGGTAATAATGTCAATATTTACTATATTGAGTCATAATCACCATAACCCAACTATGTGGATGGAGAGATATGGTAAAAAATAATCGCGTAGTCAGTTATGACTCAATCGATAGAGATCTGATTTCACTGCTTCGCACAAATGCGAGAGCTTCGATTTCAGCATTGGCGAAAGCCTTAAAAGTATCCCGTGGGACGGTGCAAAATCGTCTTGACCGGTTGATTGCAACAGGCGCGATTATTGGCTTTACCATTAGAGCCAGCGCAAGTATCGATGACGGCGCTATTCGCGCCGTCATGTTGATCGAAGTAACGGGTAAATCAACCTCTCAAATTATCAGTAAATTACGAGGATTACCCGAACTACAAAAGGTGCATACCACTAACGGGGCATGGGATTTAGTCGCCGAAATTCAAGCGTCAAGCTTGGCTGAATTCGATATTGTGTTAAGAGAAGTAAGATTAATTGATGGTATTGCCAATAGTGAAACCAGCATTTTACTGAGCACTATTTAGACCACAACCGCCCCCAGACACAGCCTATAGGAGGTTTGAACGCCAGCCTACTCAGAATTGCTGCGTACGCATTTGACCGGGCTGAGGCGTATCCAAAGGGGCACTTTAGCCACTGTCATCGAGGCGCCAGTTGGGGCGGGAAATAATCCTCGCCCGCCGTGATGTGCCCTCTAGGTTCTAGGTTCTAGGCGCCGAAATCAGCTTATGCGCTTTTTTGCCGCCAAATACTCAGTCGTTAAACGATCAACTAATCCCTGAGTCGACTGCACCGACTTAACCGCGCCGATACCCTGACCACATCCCCAAATATCTTTCCAAGCCTTGGATGACGAATCACTACCCGAGCCAAAACTCATGGTTGAGATGTCGCCATCGGGTAAGTTAGTCGGATCCAGACCGGCCGCTTCAATCGATGGTTTTAAATAATTTCCCGACACGCCGGTGAATAAACTACTCAAGACGATATCGTCGGCATTATTATCCACCACCGATTGCTTGTACGCCTCGACCGCGTTGGCTTCATCGGTGGCAATGAACGCCGATCCTATGTAAGCAAGATCTGCACCCATAGCTTCAGACGCAAGCACTGCATCGCCGTTAGCAATCGAGCCGGATAATAGTAACGGGCCATCAAACCACTCGCGGATCTCTTGCACCAGCGCAAAAGGTGACAACGCACCCGCGTGGCCACCGGCTCCAGCAGCAACGGCAATAACGCCGTCTGCACCCTTGGCAATAGCCTTTTTAGCAAACTTGTTATTGATGATATCGTGCAGCACAATTCCACCGTAGGAGTGCACGGCTTCGTTGACAAATTCCTTGGCTCCGAGCGAGGTAATCACAATCGGCACTTTCCACTTAACGCACATTTCAACATCGTGCTGCAACCGATCATTGGATGAATGAACGATTTGATTGACGGCGAATGGCGCGGATGGAGCCTCTGGGTGTGCGGCATCGTAGTCAGCTAATTCGGTGGTAATCTTTTCCAACCAGCGATCTAGTTCCTCGGCGGGTCGTGCGTTCAACGCAGGAAACGAACCAATCACGCCGGCTTTACACTGTGCGATGACTAGATCGGGGTTAGAAATAATAAACAGTGGGGCCGCAACGACAGGTAATCTAAGCCGCTCAGAGAGAATTGAAGGTAGTGCCATGGTGATTTCCTTTTAGAGGCGCTGGCAGGGAGTAGACACAGCGCAAGAGCAAGAGCAAAAACTACTAGGCGTTGTCTTCGCCCCCAACTAGACGTCAGGAGTCAAATTACTCGATTTTGGACACGATCCTCCGCGGACAGAGTATCTCGCATCTCTCAGATTTTATAACGCTTTTTTGACAGCAAGTAGTTGTCAGCCGATGTCCCACCTGGTGCGAACGGCGCATCCCTGCCTAAAAACTACAGATCCTCCGCGCTCCCGCGCGACGTCATTTAATTGGTGGAGCCTAGCGGGATCGAACCGCTGACCTCAACACTGCCAGTGTTGCGCTCTCCCAGCTGAGCTAAGGCCCCTTTAACGCCGCGAATGATAGGCATCAGCAATCCGCAAGTCAAGCTATGCTGAATAGATTTCGCGTCTCAAACACAAACCATAAATCACTCCAATCAGCGATATCCATAGACGCTCTAAAACATGTTATTACTGATCGAATAAAAATGATCGCTAAAAACGCAAACATGGCAAGCCGGGTGATCTAAAAACGCTCATCGAAGAAAAAATTTGATCGGCAATGCCTTAACCCCGCGTTGGAAATTTGATCGCAAAAATGTCGGCGGCGCAGCTATTTCGATTCTCCTGAATCGTTTTACAAGCTGACTAAACATTGCCCGCATTTGCGCCTCTGCGAGTTGAGCTCCCAGACAAAAATGCGGGCCATAGCCAAAACTTAAATGCTTATTCGACGCTCTTTCAACATCAAATCGAGCAGCTGAGGAAAAAACTTTCTCATCGTGATTGGCAGATATAAAAGAAACCATAACTTTGTCTCCAGCGCTGATTCTTTGTCCACCAAGATCAATATCAGAGGTCGCCGTTCTCCTGAAATTCATTACTGGAGACCACCAGCGAAGCATTTCTCCGACGGCCTTGGGCATTAATTCTGGATATAAATAAAGTTTTTCCCAAGACTCTGGCTGGTCTAAAAGAGCAATCATACCGCCGGGAATTCCGTTGCGTAACGTTTCATTTCCCGCGACCATGAAAAGCCAAAACATATTTTCGAATTCAGCAATCGTCAGTGGCTGGCCATGATCATCCAATTGACGGAGTAAAATTGAGATCACGTCATCAGAGGGGTTTTCTCGCCTATGCTTGGCAAGCAGATGTGCGTAAGCATAGAGATCATTCATCCCATGGCGAGATCTCGGATCCGGCATTTTCCCATTCTCATCGGGTTTTGGCCGGTGTTTTATCGCTTCAAAAGCCATCGTCGACCCTGATTCAACATTGAACAAGGAGGATTTGGCATAATCGGGATCTTGAAACCCTACAACCCTATTGGCCCAGTCGTACATTAGATACCTGTCTTCATTTGGCATGCCAAATATATCGGCCAAACATCTAAGGGGTAAGTCAGAGGCAATGTCCGACACAAAATCGCAACGCCCATCAGGAAAACATTCGATTACCTGATCAATAATTGCCTCTGCATGTCGCGATATTTTTTCTTCTAACTCTCGTATCGCTTTGGAGGTGAAGGCCCCGATAAGATGTCGGCGCAATCGAGAATGGTCTGGCGGATCCATGTTTAACATCATTTCTTTTACATAGTCTAAGTCTTCTTTAGTGGCGGGATTCCTAAGCTGTGTACCCTGAATATTAGAGGAAAATACCGACGTATTTTTCAATACCTCCGTGCAAAGTTTGTGGCTCAATATTACCCAAAAACCCTCTCCTTTAGGCCAATGCTTTAATTTCTTTTCCTCCACCCATAGGATATCTGCACTGCCGCGCAACGCAGAAAAACGTGACATCGGTGCGCCGCTTTCATATGCGCTGGGATCGTAAATAAAATCTGTCTCGCCAACCGTAGGGTGCATTGGGTCTATCACCTTTCTCAAAAATAAATTAGCGGTTCTAATCCGCTGTTAAAGTCTCGCAGTTTACCCGCCAGCAACTCATCGTAAAATTCCAAAATAGAGACCTAACAACCACCTTGGGTGCCTAACTGTCCGCAATCCGCGAACGATATGCGGTTGCGGCTATGTTGTCGAACTACCGCGCTAGCGAGCCATTGAGTTGCACATGTTGTATGGACATTTCAGTCCCTGCGTCTGTAAAAGTTATTTTTCAACCCAAATCAACAACCATCTAGGCGGCCCGCTAAAAACTAACTCATGGTGATCAAAATAGCTTTCGTATCCAAATAACCATCCAAGCTCTCAGGACCTTGATCACGCCCATACCCTGAAGCTTTTCGTCCACCCTCAGGAATGGAAGGGTACGGCGGCGGCGCGCCATTGACCAAGACTCGCCCCGCTTGAAGCCGTGTTGACGTCGAGAGTGCCTCTGACATATCCGACGAGTAAACATAGGCAGACAACCCGTAGGGATTCTCGTTAGCCATAGCGATGGCCTCCTCCTGCTCGTCAAACGGAACAGCCGCGATCACCGGCCCGAAAACCTCTTCTTTGAGGATTGTCATATCCTGCTGTGCTTCTACCACAGTGGGCGAAACATAAAAACCATCTTCCGGAATATCTGCCGAGGAGCGCGCATGCAACACACCACCCTGCGCCCTCGCCTCGCTCAGGTACGTTTCGATTCGTCGCTTCTGTCGGGCATTGATCACCGGTCCTAGATGGGTATTTGAATCCATCGGGTGACCGACAGTTAAATTCGCTGCATGCTCAGCAAGGCGTTCAATCACCTGATCATACACTTTGCGCTGTACATAGAGACGTGATCCGGCGACGCAAGTTTGCCCACTATTCAAAAATATTGAGTCCGCAACGCCGGGGATCGCAACATCTAAGTCGGCGTTAGCGAAAACAATCTGCGGCGACTTACCGCCAAGCTCCAGAGATACCCTCTTAGTTGTGTCTGCGGCTATCCGGGCAACAGTTCTACCGGTTGAGGTCGATCCGGTAAAACTAATTTTCGCAACATCGGCATGTCGCGCCAACGCCTCACCCGCGATTGGCCCAGTGCCGGTCACTATGTTTAGGACGCCATCTGGAATTCCCACCTGCTGAGCGAGTCGACCCAACATAAGCACCGATTGAGATGCTTCCTCGGATGGCTTTAACACCAAGGTACAGCCTGTAGCGAGGATCGGTGCGAGTTTCCATATCGCGATCATAAACGGAACATTCCAAGGAATGATAGCGCCCACCACACCAATCGGCTCTCGGACTGTGCACGCAAAATGCTCACCACCCATTGGATAGGAAACGGGTATGCTACGCCCCTCAATTTTGCTCGGCCAACCCGCCATATAGCGCAGAGAAGATACCGTCAGTGAAATTATGAATTGTGCTACGCCAAGAGGCATTCCCACGTCCAATGATTCCAACTCAGCAAGTGTATGACTATTTTTTTCAACGGCGTCAGCAAGCCTATTAATCAGCGCTTCGCGTTTTTCTGGAGCCATCCGAGACCAGGCTTCATCAGCCGCTAATTCCTTGGCCGCGGCAACAGCGTCATTGACATCCTCAACAGTCGCTGAGGCTATGACAGTCGCCTCTTCTCCCGTGGCTGGATTAACCACCGCCAGACGCTCGGTCGAACGCGCGTCTACCCAGTTCCCAGCAATAAATAACTTTCCCGGCTCCTGTAAGAGATCCAAGGTCGTATCAGAGTAACCAACTACATTTGATTTTTGTTCGAGCATACTGCTCTCCAAGGCGATAGTTTTTTATTTTAGCCTGTCAAAACAACGCAAAATCTGTAGCGCTATACCCGCAGACAATTATTATTTAACCCAATATCTACTTCAAATAAGATAGTCTCGATAGTTATAGCGCATTTAAACCCATCAGTAAAATGGACTATTCGAAAATATGTATAAAACGATGTTACCGGCACAGATAGTGCGGCCTTTAGGATTCAAAAATCTGCGCGCTTGCCGCTGCTCGAGCGCTACCGGCGATCGCGGTTAAAAGCTCAACACGGCGGCACAACTCAGACTGGGCTGCGGCCCAAAAACTGGGATTTAGGAGCTAAATTAGGCCAACGAAAGGCCATAACCGACGTTAAAAAA
>CESJ01142940.1_pt1 | contig 12558 bp, 8 predicted proteins | sample 356311 | NCBI WGS metagenome assembly CESJ01 (sample SAMEA2621487, study PRJEB7988) | marine metagenome | biome: marine biome (ENVO:00000447); feature: surface water layer (ENVO:00002042); material: "saline water (ENVO:00002010), including plankton (ENVO:xxxxxxxx)" | depth 5 m
ATTACATTCTCGGTCTTTTTGTCAAACACAGGCCCTCCACTACCACCAGCCCAAGCTCCTGCCCACAATTGAAGCGCACTAGTATTTTCTCTATATTGAACATTGGTAACCTCTCCTGATGAAGCTGAAAAGGCGCCACCGGGGAAACCAACTACAATTACATCATCGTTTATCTCTGTATTATTCTCGGTAAGTTGTAAAGAGTAAAAATTATCAAACGATGCATCAACAATTTCTAGAATAGCATAATCGGTGTACATATTTTCAGAAGTTGAATTCGACGTATCGTAATCTTCTGGTTTGTATTTTAGAATGGCATCATATTGAACATCACTATCGTAAAAAGTCAGACTTAAGTGACCTCCCACGTTTATATACTTTACACAATGACATGCTGTCATAAGTTCGTTTTCACTAATTAAAAAAGCAGAACATTGGCTATCGGCTGACAAAATCTTAGCTACACCTTTGTAACCAAAATCAGTGCTAGACAACTTTACACCAGAGCTTTTAAATACATCAAATTTATACCCTGTAAATATTACTATCGGTAACAACGAAACTAAAATAAACATAGTCTTCAAACTTCTTACCCTTTGCTCAATTTTGGAGTAAAAAATCTTTCTCTCTATGCGTCCTATAAATGCTTTCATCAAGAATATTTTTTATACTGATCATTTGTTAAATAAGGAACTTTGCGAGAAAGATAATTTTCATCTTCAGACTTCTTCCTCACCCACTCTTTAATGTCTCCCATCAAGCCAATATGTTTTAACGGATTGAACGAATCACCTGTTACATCTCCCATATAGCCATATTCTTGATAAAAGATCAAGGTATTAGAAAGATCAGATAAATCACAAGTATTATCTGAAGTTGGAGAGAGATTTAAAGAATCGAATAGTCCGTCATATCTCTTATGATCACTGGTAAGAACAATTAATTTTGCGCAGTCATCTTCACCAAATGTATACTCATCTTCCTTTAGCTTCAACATGGCCGGTAATTTTGATCTTATACCTTGGATATTATCATTAAACATGGAAGCAATCTTCTGTAAATCAATAGATTCTGATCCCAAAGCATCTCTAAGGATTACATCTAATGATGAGCCTGAGAATAAATTTAAACTTGAAATTGCAGCCACTGAATTTTTAACAACCTCAGAATAAAGAGAATTAGAATTAGCACTTAAAAAACTCCAAATGTCTTGGTTCTCGAAGAGACTAGAGTACTGAATTTTGGTCTTTTCATCTTTGAGGTACACTCCCTCAGCTTCTCTCAAATCATTTTGACGAGAGCCTAAGCGATATATCATCTTGAAGCAACTAGAGAAACCATCTAAATTTCTTTCCAATTGGCTCGTTCTACGTACTAAAGTATAATTAGAGTCATCCCCATCTGAATTGATGAGGTTGTTAATCACTAATATCTTAGTATCCACCGACTTTTGATTGGGTAAAATGATATCACTTGTAGATCGTAATGAATTATCTGGACTACCCAAGTGAGATTTTATAAGTGTCAACACATCTATTAAACAATGGATTTTGACCATATATAAAAGTTCATGCATCATGTATTCCGCATGCTCCTTTCGTTGACCTGAAAGCTGAAATAGTTTGTTTGTTGAAAGGTGGTCTTGAATATGCTTTTGAATAACACTATCCCAATTTGAGTCTTCTCCTGTAATATTATACTGCGTAAGATAAAAGCTTAATAACTCATCTATATAGGTACTAAATGAACTAATTACAAACCTAGTAATTGTTAGGTTTTTCTTTTGATTGGTAACCTGTTTAATATACGATTCAAACAACTGAATAATCACATCCCGTATAACCGAGGAGTTATTATTTATCTGTTCGAAATAATTCCCACCTGTCTTGGTGCTAAATAAATCATAAACATATCTAGTACTTGAAGGCTGCTCAAAAGATTTATTAACAAGAATACCTGCGTCTAATGATGCGCTTTGAGAAAGGTTAACACCTCTTGGTGTGTTAAGGGCATCTAGAGACGTAAAACTTTGTTGAAGTATATCCTCAATTTTAGCCTCGACTTCATTTTTAATAATTACTTCATCCCCCTGTATTTTTCTCTTGTTCCCATGTTGATCTATATAATCAACACGGTTAATGATATTTTGTAATAACTCCTTAGAAACCTTGAGAGCAAAAAGCTCCTCGAGCTGGGCCTTAGGAAACTGAATCATTAAAAAGCCACTTGTTATGTAATTCTTAATACGTCCACTACCAGCACTGTCTACCCTTCTACGGGACATTAACTTACTGAAGTAATTACCAGTTCGATCAGTGTTCATGTATTGAAGTCCTGTGATCACGCCAGCAACCCGAATAAGTTCATCTAAATCAGATATTGACGCCTTTGCACCAGTAAAGTCCTGAGATAAGTATTGAACCAGCCCATATGGGGCTCGTTCATCCCTTATTGTTATGTTATCAGGAAATTTACAAGCGTAGGTATGATTCGAATAGTGGTCAATCGCTGCCATAGCCGAATGACTATTTTCATGGAGTGATTTATTCTTTCCAAAGCCCTTTCCGTGTGCTAGCAAAAGAAGAGCATTGATATTTGAATTTTTGGTAATATCTCTTACTAGGTAAGGAACATCAACACAAAGACCAGAACCGGTTCCACCAGTCAAACTACCAACAATCAATATCTGGGTATCGTCATTACCTCCCAAGCGCTGATATTTGTCTTGAACAACAGTCTTGAATTTGGAATAATTAGACATACCCCAAAGCGAAAGCCTACCAAATGAAGGCATCCCTCCAGCACCATTATGATCTTTCAAAACATCAGTAGTCTCTGGTATCCATGAAGAATCAATTTTTGTATTTTGCTTTAACTGATGTATATCAACAGCGTTGCTTCCTAGAGAAAGTGTCAATTGAGTAATATTAGATTTCCCAGATGCTGTTTTGATTGGCACCCTAGAAGTATCTGTTTCTAAATAAAGACACTCAACATTTTTTCCAGGTTGGTTTTTCCCGGTGAATTCAAAAATAAATTGCTCAGCTTGTTCCAGAATAGCCAATCCAGTTGACCCTATTCCTATTACTAGATATGAACTCATTATATTTTAGCTAAAAGTTTATTACTATTATCTATATACCACACAGAAAGGCCTATGTAAACCAATAGAATCGGAGATAATGCGAAATACCCATTTCGCAAAGTCATAGGAAATGACAACAAATCAAATGAATTAACACCATTGATTCTTATAATATAAAACAAAAAGGCATTCACTACTAAGAGAACTATTATGATACTCTTATTCAAAGCTAGCCGTCTCCTAAATAAAATAGGGATGTTCTTATCTTCAAACTTTGACAAACCGATGTGCAGGAGCCATGTTAGCAAAAATGAGGTTCCTGAAAAAATCAGAAGTCTTAAGAAATATGTGAGCAAATCACTGGGATATAACTCTGTAAATAAACTACCCATCTTTCAATTATTAACGTTCATAAATTAAATCTCCTGGAGTTGCACTTTTTATACGACCATAAACCGCGAACCCAATGACAATTACAGGAACCAAAACAAAAGATACTATTAATTCTAGGTTTAATACTAATGCGTACAAATTATTCGGTGCATCGATATCAAAAAAATTGGCTACCACTCTAGTTAAAATCGGCCCAAGATAGAATGCAGCAAGAAAAGCCACAATAAAAACACTCAACACTAACACCCCGGATATACCTGTATAAATCCATAATATGTTAGTGTTTGATAGACCAAAAGCCTTCAATGTTCCTAAATTTTTTGCGTTTTTGTTTATATGCGAAATTATAGATTTCGACAAATACGTAATGATAAAAACAATACTAAAGGCTGAAAGGACAAGAGATAGAATATTTGTGATCTTACTAAACAAGCTAAAATTACTACTAGCCTCGATAGTACTCATATCAACATTTAAACCTTCGTTAGTAATAAATCCTTCAAATACTGATATTTCATCTAGCTCAAGAAAGCGGACATTTAACTTCTCTTTATCCTGATCCTTTAAAATACTCTTCTGTTCATTCTCTGACAATGTATGTACTTCATCGAATCGATAGGTTCTAGTGATTGTATTTAAATCAAAAAGTTTTGTTAATTTATCGTTAACCGTAAGATCATCATCTATCGACCGAAACCTTACGTTAATTCCACAAACATGAGTTTCGATATTATTAGAGACCTTAAATTCAGTGAGATCAAAAGAATCGCGCAGTTTCTCGCGAGCAAATTTCTCTCCGTTCTCTTCAGCGGTACTAATAAAGTATTGCTGATGCCAATTTTCACGGTACACTGGCTGGCTTAATTTAAGAGGGTTTTTATCTCTTAACCTGCCGTCCAAGGCCATAAATAATTTTGTTGACGTCAAAATATCTACATTATCTGGTAAATGCTTAACGACTGCGAAAATCGGAATAGTGATAGGCTTATTGCTGTTTGCATCTCCCATGTAATAGTAGAGGTATGCACTATTTTCATCGGCTCCCAACTTTTTAAGGAATTTTCGCGTTACAACAACAGACCATGACGGTAGAGTCTTCATGTTATCACCATAAACTACAAGTTTATTACTAGGATGCATAACAAAGTTATAAAAATCGTCCCCCTCCTTTATTCCTCTTGTTAGCGAACGAATAGTAGGTGACTTAGAATTGGTAGTGGTTATGTTTTTGCCTTTGTAAAAATATGGAGTGGCATAGGTCACAAATTCATGATCCACTATTGACATTGATTTATTTTTACTTAGCGTATTCAATGTATCGTTTAAATGTTTAATAAAAGAAGGGTCATTTTTATCATTAGGAATCTCAACGGATACATATTTAACAAAAGGACTGTCCATTTTCTCCTTTAGGTATGCCTTAGAGCCCTTACTAAAGCCTATGGCCCAGAACGAAATAACAGATATTATTACAATAACTGCAATACCAAACCTATTTGACAGTAATGACTTTAACTCTGGGTAACCAAAGCACTTTAAAAATGATTTTATGTCCATTAAACTAATTTATTCTTGAGAAACGTATTAAAATTAATCGTACTCATAGATGACTGATAGCCATTTTCCCAAAGGTCTCCTTCTCTTCTATAAATAGTAGACTTATCAATCTTACCAAATACACGGTTTTTCACTTTTGAATCATTAATCTTTTCAATAAGAACAACACAATCCCCATATTCCAATGCCATGGGAATGTCATGAGAAACTATAATAGCTGTCTTTTTAGAGTCCTTTATTAAACCAATCAATTCATTCATTAACACGTTAGCATTAGCCCAATCAAGATTCCCTGTGGGTTCATCTGCCAGAAGGACTTCACAGTCCGTAACTGCAGCCCTGACGAATGCCAATCTTTGTCTTTGGCCTCCGGATAATTCGGAAACTTTTTTGCCATCTATAATCTCTTGAACTGTATCGATGCCGAATAATTTTTTTAAAAGTCGCACAGCACTTAATTTTGCTGTATCCATATTCTTTCCTTGTATGATTTGGGATATACAAACGTTCTCCAATGCAGTTAGATTTCCGAAAAAATTGGTGTTTTGAAAGATGAAACTTAAATTTTGACGTCTGATTTCTGCTAAATACGACTCACCTTTTTGCCAGGCACTTGAGAGGTCCAGTACTCCTTGTGCTGTAGTAAAGTTAAATACCGAGTTAGTGTTTTCTGAAATCGTATTGTTCATGAGTCCTAAAGTTTCTAGAACAGTGCTTTTTCCAACTCCGGAGGCTCCTATAAAAAAAGCCACTTCACCGTTAATTATATCCAATTCAGAGATCTCAAGCACGGGATGATCATTTGACCCATACTGACAATTAAGACTACTTAAACTATATATTAAATTATCCATTTCCCGGGAAGTCCTTTAGTGGCACCCAATAATGCCTTGTGCCTCCTGAGTTGTAGGATCTGTCATCCATATACTTATCTGGACCAAATCCTTTTATCTTGTAAATGAAATCATTATAGAATCTATCATAATTTTTACTTTTTGAATTCACAATATCTTTCAACTTTATTGATCCTACGTCGTCATATTTTTTGCCCCCAGGATCAAACGGTATATTTAAAATCTCTCCCCAAATTTCGCCAAGTGTCTTCTCCTTCACTACTTCCTCCGATGCATTACCTAATAGGGAGCTAGCCTGCAGTATTAGAGCTTGTTGAAACGCTATGCGTGTTTTTGACTTTCCCATACTTCTGTTCAACCTATCGAACCTATCAATTAAGCTCTCAAACTCTGTCTGTGATAAGTAAATCACATTCTCATAACACGGTATATCCAAATTATGAAATTTCATTTTAGTATAACCTTCAAAAGAAAACTCCCCAATGTTTTGTATAGCTTCTAACCAATACTCAATGCTTTCACCTTTGTCTTCAGATAATACCTTAGCGAAGATATAACTCCCCTCTTTTGTAAATTCTGACCCTCTAGACTCGCCTCCACCAGAACCTATATCATCCAAACCACTCAGCTTTTTATTAATCGCTATAAGATTTGCCGTAACTGCACCCACTACATTTTTCTCTAATTCAGTAGTGTTCATTCGTATGTTCATATTAGCGTAGGTAAATCTGCCAAAAGGGTATAGCTGGGTTATTTCATCATTGCCATAGTCTAATTGTAAAGTGTTTTTGATCTTCGAATCGCGTTCTAGACTACCACTTTTACCGTCAGAAGTTTTTTGAGCAATACTTTGAATAAAATTCTGACTATCAATATTAAAATCCTCAAATGACTGATCTAGACCATTAATCACTTGAAAAGAAATGAAGCTAACATTATATTTCTTTACCGCTCCTAAAACATCTACCAATTTAATTCCTTTAGGATCTGGATAATGATTCCCTGCATCGCCAATGAGTACGACAATATTACTTTGTCCCTCTACGAATCCAGCGTTTTCAATATTTATTAACCCATTGTATAAAGCCTCTGGTAAATCATTGTCTTTACTTTTGCACATATCTTCCCTACTCAAAAAATCGAGTAATTCTTCAGTATTCCGACTTATCTCTTTAATTTCTACGGACGCTTCCAGATCAGGATAATCCCGATATACCACTGCGCCAAATCTTAAATTTCCTAGCTTAGTGAATTCATTATTTTCAACAATACGACTAACACTTCTTGCCACCGCTGGATAGTAATCTTTCATACTTTGAGTCCCATCAATGACAAACAGAATATTGATGTTTTCTGCTAATGTCTTATACTTATCAAGTTCCTCCTTAAGAACTACCTGAGGTGTAGCTTCGCCAGGTGCGTTTTCTTCGTAATTCATTTGACCAACTGTAGCTACCTTCAGAACTCCATTAATATCTTCCAAAACAGGCATTCTGTACTCATAAGGATTCTGAATCTCTCTTCTTAAAGACTTTTTCATTATGGCACCATCATTTGGATCAGTACGACTGGGGTTAAGTAATCTTTCCTTTGAAGCAAATACAGGAATTACCTTACCCTCATAGTCGTCAACAGCTGTTGAATTAAATGCTGGCTCGAGACATAACCTGGTGTTCCAATTAGTGATGCGCATTTCGTCCATCCAACCCATTACATTCCCCTTTAAAGTAACTCCATTATTACTTAATTTATCGGTTTTTGACATTAGATAATAACCAGGCAATTCTTTTAAGATGAAGAATATTTCAAATTTGGAAGACTTTTTTATTTCGTTTTTGTTTGTCGGATCGTTGTAAAAAGGGTAAGTTTTTAAATCTTCCTTTTTTAACCCTTCGTTATTATCCTTACTCGAAAGATTAAGAAGTGCCATACCTTTTTTTGGTGTCCCTTTCTCACTTAAGACTGCATATTTACTTAAGACTAAGTTTTTCGCCTTTATCCAACCACGATCTTGATGATATTTGGGATTACCACCAGTATTTACCATAGCAGAATAAACATGGAGCCAGTCCCCTTCAATTTCCTTGACAAATAAAGGCTCCATGAAATTTAAAACTTCTGGTAATCTTGTTCCATCGGGTCTATTGAAAAGTTTATTATTTTCCCTATCGCTGTAGACATTCCAGAGTCGATCTGAACTAAAAGTCAAACTATTGAGACTTATTCTTCCACTGTAGAGATCTTCTAGATACGATAATTCTTGATATTTCGAAAGCTCTTTCGGCTCATGTTTGTAATCATATTTACCACCACTATTTTGCGCGAAGGTAGACACGCACACAATTAGTGCTGTAAGTAGTTTTATATTTCTCATTATTAATATTTTATGAGGTTATAATATGCCATCTTGACTAAGTCTAAGTAAGCCAGGCTATCCAATTCTATATCCTTTGTATAAAGGTAGACCGATATGTTAGCCTCCGTTTTTTGGTTTTCAAAGTTGGCTTGACTTAATATTTGCACCAACCTATTCACTACAACATTTTTGTGGTCTTGTGAACCCGAAAGGTCAGTAAGAGATGAGAATATATGAAATGAAATATCCTCTGAAATCTGTGAGGAATCTAAATAACTGACTACTGCATCAATAGCTCTATTAGTAACTAATAGATCGGGATCATTTAGTATGGCGTCCTTTAATGACCTCGAGTAATTAACTTGGTCATCAAAAATCACAGGATAAGTAGTATTGTTTTCTGTTCTAAGAACATTGTTAACAAATACAACATAATGCTTATTTTCACGAGTTAATTCATCCAGTAATTGACTAGACCTATCATATACCTCATTAAGACCACCAACGTCATCTAGATTCGCTGGGTCGATATAAACGAATTCAGAAACTTGACCAATGGAGAATAGCGGTAAACAAGAAAACAGGAAAGTGATTAATTTAATCATTTATTTAGTTATTACTCTAAGTAACACATGATTACAATTATTTGTAATTTCAACCTTCTCCAACTGATATTTAACTTTGGGAGTCTTCGAATCACCCTCCTGAACAATAGCGGATAAGTCAGCCCAGTCATACGATTTGCCATTAACAGATATTTCTCTTATCGATATTTTCATTAACAGGTCACGGAAAGGTCTAGATTTTTCACGATCTGTTGGTTGACCCAAGTACGCCTTTGCCGCTTCTGTTATTAAGACCTTGCGCGATTCGATTTGTTCCGCAGTACAAATTGAACAAGGATTATAACTCTGTCCATTATATGGACAGTTTTTTAAAGTGTCAGCATCTGAATTGTATATTATGAAAATATCTTTCTTTTTTAACCCCTCATTCGTAGGTGACCAAATAAAATTACTTAGGTATGGACCATTAATACCTGTTAGTGATATTTTAAGTTTTTTTAAATCGATGCGTTCGCCTCTAGTTGTTAATGAGATTTCATAACGACAATCACTTATAATGTTTACATTCAGGTCTTCCCAAGTGATAATTAGTGGGCAATTAGCCTTTGGATAAGCTTTATTGTTTGCCAATGCTATCTTATTAGAGCTAGCACTATTATATACAGGGTTTTTAAAATGGAAGTCATACTTCGTTGCTACGGAATCTTTAAGACACGGATACAGTTGTCCAGTTGTAGAATTAAAAGACATTTTATGTTTTTTATATCTAATCTCCTTTACCTGACTTGGATCCAGTTTTATTTTACCATCAACAGATGTATAGGTAGCATAGAAAAACCAATCGACACCATTGTCGCCAAGTTTTATAGTTACATCAGTAGGAGCAAGTTTTTCTTGACCTTCCAATCTATTGGTTTTATTACACTTCCTTAAAACAACACTAAACATAATTATTATACCAACTGCTGATAAAATAATTCTCCATGGTAATTTGACTCTAGATTTTAAAATCTGAATATTAGAATTATCACAAGATTCACACTCCGTAGTAAAGTCATTCCCCTCGGCTTCATGACCGCAATCATTACATTTATATTTCATATCTGATATTTTCTATAAATAATATTTCACTCCAAACTCAAAGTTAACACCGTTGAGGGTTGTCTTTTGAGTTTTTAAAAAAACTGCATTCACCAATGAGGTGCCGCTACTTAATCGCTCACTTCTTTTTAAGAATTGATCGTTTATGCTCCAATAAGAGCAAGTAGCTTCCATGAAAATACGCTTTGTAACCTGATATTGGAATCCAGAGCTATATTGAATCATTTGATCCAAACCCACCAATGATTGGATATCGCTATTGTCCACTGGAAAATAACCGAAATCATAAACGTCATTTTCTAAAATATTTAAATTAAGAAATTCCGGACCATATAAACCTGAATGATATGCATCAGCTGTTGTTGTTCTGTTTAATTTTGAATCAATAACATGACTAAACTTGAAACCAGTAAACCATACTAATCCATCAGCAATTTTATCTAGTCTGTAATTCAATTTTAATCCAATAGGAATCTGAGTAAAACTAATTTCTCCCTGTTCATTAATATTCAGTAAACGAGTTGTTCTCAAATACAAATGGTTATCCATATCTGAAGTTAAATGAGACTCGATGTATTCTGGTAAGCCGAGCTCGTATCTTATTTGGGTTATACCATAGCCCACCTCTATACCTATATCCCAAGGTGAATTTGATAACCTATATAAAACTAAACCTGCATGAAATTCGGATTTGTTTCCTGTAATCCCCAACACACCATTAAAAGAATGGTCCCCTAAAACATCAATACTTTTGTTTTGCTTGAAAAAAGTATTTGATGGACCGACGTATATATTCTTTCTTTTAAACCTCAAAAGTCGCTCAGAGTCGTACTCGTTTTGCGGTATTTCGATAACTTTAGAGTTGATGAAATTATCAGATACCGGAGTGATCTTTACTTTATCTCCCGCATTGAAGATTTTTAAAAGACTAGAACCATCTGCGAATGTTAAATCGTAAATAATATTATTAATTCTTATTTGATTAAACAGATTGTGGTCATATGTGTTTTTATCTGAATTTTGATTTTTTATCTTAACCGTCACGTATTTGTTTCTGAGTATCTTATTAGTTTTGATACTTTCTATCAAATAAGATTCATCCTTCAAGTCGTACTGTATTTCGAATCTAATATCAATGGTATCCACATAAAGATTAGACTTTCCACTATAGACATATATATTCTTCATAGCATCTACATAAACTTTGCCGTGACGTGAATTCGATACGTTTGGTTCTATTTTTATTCTATAAACCCTTATCCCAACAATGGGCGGGTAACTTGTGAATACCTTGGGCCAATTATTCGTTAGATTTAAATATTCTTCAATATTAATAATCTCATTCAATTTATTCGCAGGCAGAATATCATTGGGTACGGATGAAGTCATACTATTTAGAAATAATTCAGGGAATTTACTCCTTTGAGTAACATCCTTTATGGGACAATTTTCTTTATACGCGTCAATTAATTTAAATACCTCAGTTTTTATTTTTCTTGATTGTGACTCTAATAAATCCTGACCGTAGACACTACTGGATATGAGTAAAAAAAACAATATAAAATTTTGGATCCTCATAATTATTTCACAATAACTAATTTGTTCGAATAAACTTCTTGCGCCGTAACTATGTGAATTACATAATACCCTGCAGCAACATCTGTTAAGTCAATGGAGTCTGATACTTTATTAAATCGTCTCTCCCAAGTTTGCCCTGTTTGGCTTGTCAAAACAATAGAGGCTATTTCATTCGTACTCCCGCCTATAAACATAATGTTTTGAGATGGATTTGGGAAAACTGTAAATGAAATGTCCGTGTTATTTTCCGAGATTTCTATTGCATTAAATATATTACCATAGAAAGTGGTAGTTGAACATCCCTCTCTAGTAGTCTTAACGAAATATAGATTGTTAACCGTATCTATCGGGTCAGGATATTGACTATATCTCAGGCTTGCTCCCGAGATTGAAATTTTATTTCCGTTCTGTCTATTGTAGTAACCCCATTGGTATGAGGTATTAATAGTTGAATCTGAACAGATCATAATACTCGAAGGATACTTCCATGTTATTGACGTTTCGTCAGGTGCACTGTCTGCGTTTATTCTTATCGGTAATTTTATAACTCTTTCGCATTGAGTTTGGCTATCCATAATTACAGCAGTTAGTGTGTCGTTTGAATAATAGCCCAAGTTGTCAAAGTTTATAAATATTCGATCCGAACTCTTGGACATAATAGCCCCATTAGATATAGTCCATCTTATACTGTCGTTGTAAAGAGGCTCTAATTTATAATATTGACCCTTAGAATTACTGCATACGGCGCTATTACCAATGATTTTCATCGTATCCAGACCCGGTAAGATATTCACTCTTATCATTATTGAATCACTGATGCGTAAACCGCAATTTTGACTAGAAACTACAGATACTTTATAAAACGTATTACTACTTAAAGCCTGATTATCTTGAAATGTAAACTGATTGTTAACCACTGAAGTCCAGTTAAGTCCTACCTCTCTTTTGCTCCAATTATAGGTATATGGGATCCTTCCTCCACTAAAACCTTGTGTACTTAATAATACAGGTATATCCCCAAAGCATACAGAATCTGTATTGCCTAAGATTGATATCTGACCGCTGATA
>CESJ01142876.1_pt1 | contig 12505 bp, 9 predicted proteins | sample 356311 | NCBI WGS metagenome assembly CESJ01 (sample SAMEA2621487, study PRJEB7988) | marine metagenome | biome: marine biome (ENVO:00000447); feature: surface water layer (ENVO:00002042); material: "saline water (ENVO:00002010), including plankton (ENVO:xxxxxxxx)" | depth 5 m
TGCATTGGTAGATGCTACATTGGTAGATGCTACATTGGTAGATGCTACATCCGTAGATGTTATATCATAAGCCTCATCACTTGAATCGTCGATTGGATCGTCGCTATATTCGTCACCATATTCTTCATCAGGTGGTATCAAACATTCAGTAACGGCTTTATCAGGTGGCCTGACTTCCTCGCTATTTCCATCATATATGGTACAATTTGTTAAAATATATGTAATTATTTCATCGGCAGATTGTCCTCTACCCAATGATTCTTTTATTATATTCAAACAATAGTCTTTGTTAATTGCAATAAGTTCATTTAGTCTTGTAGGAGTAAGTCCCATCATTTCTGCGTAAACTATTATTTTTTCATTATTTTTTTTATCATTCATTTTAAATAAATATATAAATTATTATATAATTATTTTTCATTTTTTAAAATCACATGTCAATACTTAAGATATTTGGTTAAAATATCTAGATTGATCCATTTAACTGATCCATTTGACTTGGATGACTAAGCATCAATCAATGTAACTATACCCATTATTATTAAAAAAGATCCAAAAATATATTTTAAAATACTATTATTAGTATTAACAGCGAATCTAGATCCAATATAAGATCCAATAAATATCATTATACCAATAACAATACTATATTGTATATTAACATGACCTTTTTTATAATATTGATAAGCAGAAGATACACTTAAGGGAGGAAGCAATGCCATTAAAACTGTTCCAATTGCAGTTTTATAATCACTTATAACCCCAAGGTGATATAATAATGGGATCAAAATAGAATATCCCCCACCCCCTACAATTGAGGTTAGTACTCCAGTAATAATTCCAATTAGTGTCATTATGAAATAAACATTCATTATATATGTTTAATGATATAAAAATTTTTTTGCACCAGCAGCATGTCTTAAAGTTAAAATATCATTCTTTCTTTTTTTCCAGTCAAATCCAACTGCTTTTTTACTCATAATATAAATATCCCCATGATTTAATTGAAGTTTGACTCTTTCTCCAATTTGAACTGCTTTTTTATACCACTGAAAATGCAATGGCATTGATTTGCCAAGTCTCATACCAATTACAATTCTTCTTTCTGTATCACCGTGAAATCCAATTCCACATTTATTTAAATCATAATAATAATTACCTTCTCCTTGTAACTTGGTTGTTTTTTCGCCAAAATATACTGGAAGCCTCTCTCTTAAATGTTTTGTTAAAGGTATATTATCAAAATGAATAATTGTACCTTTTTTATTTTCATAATCACTTTCTTGTGAAAAATCTGAATAACAAAGATTGTACCTTGCTCTCTTATTTAGAACTTTTTTTCTTCTTGTATCATAATATTGTTTATCTGGTATTAATTTAGAGTGTTCCTCTAATAAATCATCCTTTGTTTTATTAATATCTGATAATAATAAATCTATACCATTTCTAATAATTAATAATCCTGCTTTTTCATCTGTATGAAAATTTTCACCTAATGCTGAATTTAAATGAATATATTCTGTATCATAATTTGTATCATATTCTGTATCATAATCTATTATATTATTACTAATATCAATTAAATCTTTAACAGAGTGAGTTTCCTTACTCTGTTCACCTATTTTTTGCATCCCGTGATGATTTTCAGCTTGATCGCCAAATGTTATAGTTATTGTTGTGTTTTCCATGTATAATTATATAAATGCTATTTTTATATGAAGTTTAAATCATTTTTTATATAATTATAAATTATAAATGAAGAATAAATTAAAGATAATATGTGTAGGCGACAGTTTCGTTGGGAAAACTAAATTTATATCGAGATTGTGCAATAATAATCATCGTTATAAATATGAACCCACTATTGGTGTTGAATTTAGTTCAAATAATATAATAGTGTCTAATGAGTACAGGGTTCAATACTGGGATTTATCAGGAAATAGAAGATTTGAATGTATTGTTAAAAAATATTTAGAATGTGGTGATATAATTGTATTATTTTTTGATTATAATAATATAAGTTCAATTAAAAATTTGGAATATTGGATAAAAATTATACGACAAGTAAATAATACAATCAAAATAAATATAATTGGGGTTAATTACAATGATAATTACAATGACAATTACAATGATAATTACAATGATTGTCCACCAGACGAGTGTCCACCAGACGAGTGTCCACCAGGGGAATGTCAACTAAATTATGAACTGTCCAAATATTCTAAATTTAGTATATTTAATTTAGAAAACTTTGATCAGATTGAATGTGAATATATAATAAAAGACATGATCCACGAACTCGAGAATGATAATTATCATTTTGAACCACTTATAAAAAAACGGTTTTTACAAAAAACACGGTTTTTACAAAAAACACGTAATAGAGAAGAATGCTGTACTTCATGTAATATTTGTTAATTTCGTTTTAGTTTTTTTTTATTTAATATTTTTTTTGTAAAAATATCATCAATATTCCCACTACGATAAAAATTCCCCACATGGAAGTGTCCTCCACCACCCCATTCTGTATTAGCCATTTTTCGAGCAATATCACCCAAATTTACCTTTGTTTGGTTATGATCATCTATGATTTGAACTCTATATACATTTTTATTATACTCAAATGCCCATAATAATGCAAAATCGATTTTACCTATCATATTACTACATATTTGACGACCAATTCTTTTTGTTAAAACCGGATCTGAAAAATTTAATACACCTACTTTATATCCTTGGAAATCTTTTATTACAGCATTTCTAGCGATCTGTTCTTTAATATTTTCCTGAACTTCATTCATATATGCTCCAATTATAATCCATAATTGATTATTATCATTCTCAATTATTTCCCAAACACTATCAAGGGGTATACCACTTGACCATTTGGCTCGTGTGATTCGTGGATTTTGTCCATATCGAAATCCCATTGCAGTTGCGATGAAATTTGAATATGATACGATTTCAGTGCTTTTTTTTTTGAATCATTTATATCGATAATTTGAACGATTTTTGGTATTTTTTTTTCTGGATAAAATATACTCCATGTAAATGCACAAGTACCATGGGTATCTACACCACTAAATACTTTTACATTTTCAAGCATCGATGTATTAGGTTGTTTATGATCATCTATTGTAAAAACTGTTTTACATGTATCAGACATTCTCTTATATGCAGCAGTATCATACTCAAGATCTAATATAAGAACATTTTTATTAAATAGCTTCTTTATAACTCTATTTAGTTGCACACCTCCTTCCCCAACACGGAGTAATAATGGAAGTGTATGCGCTTCATTTTTAATAAAATGATATGCAATTGTAGCTGAGAACATTCCATCATTATTTTTTTGATTATACAAGATACAATCAATGCTTTTTTTTTCTTTATCGCTAAGCGAAAAGCCTTTTAATTTTGTTACCAATGAGTTCAAATAGGTTTTTTCATAATTATTAACATATTGTTTATTTTTATTATCTATATCTATATTTTTTACACAGTTTGCAATAATTTTATTAAAATTTTTTCCACCGTTCATATAGTATTATTAAATATATTATAAATTCTCGCATGGTTATAAATAATATATTTTATATTTATAGTAAGTAAGATGAATGGTACAGATGAATCAAATATTGTCATGCCAAGTTTGTTTAACTCTTATTTTAAATTTATATTTAATATTTTTTATTCACTCACACTCCATGTATGGAAAAATAAAAAAATGTATTTATTAGTTTTAGTGGGTATTACAATTTCATATATATTAATTAATGCAGGATTAGAAGTATCCGAAGAAGAAGATGCCGTGAATGAAGAAAAAACAATACTACACGAAGATGAAATTAATGATGGTGATCCATCTGAACAAACTAAAATTAATTCGCAATTAAAAGGATTATATAATCCAGGTGGGATGTTTTCAGCAATGGCAACACATAATTTTAATACAATGATCGAACCTCATATTAAAGCTCTGGATGGGCTGCAAAATATAACAGGGAATTTAACGCAACAAATGCAACAATCTCGTAAAATGTTTTATTATATTAGAAATTCTGCAAAGAAGTCATATTTAGACGCACAAAATAAAATATTAAATATTTATTCAAGATTAATATGGCTTTTCAAAAAGATTATTAAAATTTTTTCTGACATGTTTAGGTTTATGGAACATATATTTTTAGCTTTATTGGATACTTTATTTATTTTAGGATCAACTTGGAATGGGGTTATTGGAGGAACTGTTCGTTTTTTTTGTTTTGATGAATTTACAAAGTTAGATAATGGGTCATTTATCAAAGATATTAAGATTGGTGATAAGATTGGGGATAACTGTTTTGTTAAATCTGTTATGAAATTTGAAAGCAAGTATAATGAAATGTTTGAGTATAAAAATATTATTGTAAGTGGATCACATGAGGTATTAGAACAAGGTAAATGGGTTAGGGTATCTCAAAGCAAAATAGCAAATATACTATCATATCATAAGCCATTTATTTATTGTTTGGAAACAAGTACAGGGGAAATTCCCATTAGAGGGATTCGATTCAAAGATTTTTATGAATCAACCGATAAACAATTATTAAATAAATATTATACACTTTTTAGGGATTATTTGAATACACGACATATTAATATTAAAAAAATTCAAACATATAAAGGGGATTACTATAATACTGGTTTTACAAGTGATACTACAATTAAATGCTGGGGTAAAGACGTGAAAATTAATAAAATTAATATTGGCGATACGATATATGGGTCAAAAGTTATCGGAATAGTTAAAACTTCATCTAAAAATGTAGATTTATATAAATACGATGGTATTAAATGTTCTGGTAACAATGTTATATATAATAAAGGGTTGTACAGATTAATCAAACATATTGGTAAACCGATTGTACACAAACCCTGTTATTTATATCATATTATGACAGATGACAACCGATTAGTATTAGGTAATAATAATTTCAGAGATTTTAACGTTATATTAGATGATACTATTATTGATATAACTGATCATTATATGACTACATCGTCAAATCTGGAAGAAATGCTTGATCGGAATACACTTTCAAAGAATAATAGTGTGATGGTTAAATGATGCTAATGTTACCATATACACTACAGGTATTATTTTTCATATAATTTATATTTTATATGGGAAATGTGAAAACATGCACCCATGTGCATTAATCAATGATATAAGTGATAAAAATGTAAAAAAATTGATTAAAATCATGGTTTAAAAGGATGTAGGATAAATATAATATTATGAAAAAAAAATCAGATAAAACATTGGATGAAAAATACCAAAAAAAAACGCAATTGGATCATATAAAAGAACTGCCTGATACTTATATTGGATCTGTTGAACAAACAGATGTCTGTTTATGGGTTCATGATGGTTCTGCTATGGTAAAAAAAGACATTAGTATAACTCCAGGATTTTACAAAATTTTTGATGAAGTACTGGTTAATGCGATTGATCATTATGTTAGATCATTGTCAAATAAAGGAAAATTAAAAGTATCTATTATTAAGGTTGATGTTGATGAAAAAACAGGATTGATTTCTGTCTATAATAATGGAGAGGGAATTGATATTGCAATTCATCCAAGTGAGAAAATATATATACCAACTATGATATTTGGAGAGTTACTTACCTCAACAAATTACGATAAGAGTGAAAAAAAGATTACAGGTGGTAAAAATGGATTTGGTGCAAAATTAACGAATATTTTTTCGAAAAAATTTACAATCGAAACCATTGATTCTACACGTAAACTTAAGTTCGTTCAAACATTTTCAGATAATATGAATAAAAAAACAGACCCTAAAATTACTAAATATAGTAAGGATCCGTATACAAAAATCACATTCTTGCCAGATTTTCCAAAATTTGGGATGAAACAGTTAGATAAAAGTATTATATCTTTATTAAGAAAAAGAGTATATGATACATCTGCTATTACAGATAGTAAGGTTACTGTTTTTTTCAATGGAACAAAAATCGAATGCAAAACATTTGATAAATATGTAGATTTATATATTGGTGGTAAAAAAGAAACACCACGTATTTATGAAGAATTAAATGATAGATGGGAAATTGTAGCATGTGTTAGTCCAGATGATAAATTCGACCAAGTATCATTTGTAAACGGTGTTTATACCTATAAAGGGGGTAAGCACGTTGAATATGTAGCAAGGCATATTTGTAAAAAATTACAAACATATGCTGCTACAAAGGGGTATAAAAGAAAGAAGATGAAATTAAAACAATCAGTTATCCATGATAATTTGATGTTATTTATTAGATCTACTATTGAAAACCCATCATTTGATAGTCAAACAAAGGAATATCTTACAACAATAAGTAGTAAGTTTGGTTCATCCATTAATGTATCAGATAAATTCATTGAAAAACTCGCAAAAATGGGAGTTTTAGAAAAAGCAATGAAATTGGCTGAATATAAATTGGACAACCAGCTTGTTAAAACAAGTGGTAAAAAACAGAACACCATTAGAGGTATTCCTAAATTAGAAGATGCCAATTGGGCAGGAACTAATAAAGCACATGAATGTACTTTAATCCTTACAGAAGGAGACTCGGCAAAATCAACAGCAGTTGCGGGTTTATCCGTAATTGGTCGAGATAAATATGGCGTATTTCCACTTAGGGGAAAATTATTAAATGTAAGAGATGCTGCAATGGAAAAAGTTAAAAATAATGCTGAACTTTCAAACTTAGTAAAAATAATGGGACTTCAATATGGTAAAAAATATACAGATACCAAGTCACTTAGGTATGGGTCTATATTAATCTTAACAGATCAGGATGTTGATGGGTCTCATATTAAAGGACTTATTATGAACTGGGTTGAGTATTTTTGGACAAGTCTATTTAAAATAGACGGATTTGTTACATCATTACAGACACCAATCGTCAAGGCTTCTAAAGGTAAAAAAGTTAATTCTTTTTATACATTAACAGCTTATGATAATTGGAAAAAAACAATTAGTTCATTTAAGGGATATTCCATTAAATATTACAAGGGATTGGGTACAAGTACTTCGAAAGAAGCTAAAGAATATTTTAAAGATTTAGATAAAAATAAAATAAATTATATATTTGATAATCCTGAATGTTTTACAAAAGTTTTTTGTAAAGATAATTCAAATGATCGTAAAAAATGGTTAATGAAATATGATAGAGATACTATTTTAGATGTGACACAAACTAATATAACATGTTCAGACTTTTTCGATAAAGATATGATTCATTTTTCAAATTATGATTGCGAAAGGTCTATTCCATCAATTGTTGATGGGTTGAAAATATCTCAAAGAAAAGTTTTGTATGGCGCTCTTAAAAGAAATTTAATAAAAGAAATAAAAGTTGCACAATTATCTGGATATGTGAGTGAAACATCATGTTATCATCATGGAGAACAAAGTTTAAATGAAACTATTATTTCAATGGCTCAAAATTTTGTTGGTTCAAATAATATAAATTTATTAGACCCAATTGGACAATTTGGAACTAGGCTTCAAGGTGGTAAGGATTCAGCTTCACCAAGATATATCTTTACAAAGTTATCAAAGGTAACGAAGATATTATTTAACCCTCTTGATAATAATTTATTAAATTACAAAGATGATGATGGTACACAGGTTGAACCATACCACTATGTTCCAATTATTCCCATGATTTTGGTAAATGGATCAACTGGTATTGGTACAGGTTTTAGTACAAATGTTCCGTCATTTAATCCTAAAGATTTAATTAAAAATATTTTGTTATTGATGGAAGGAAAAAAAATGAAAACAATTAAGCCGTGGTATAGAGATTTCATTGGTAAAATTTATTGTAAAGATAATAAGTTTTATACCAAGGGAATTTGCAATATTGTTGGTAAAAAGGTAGTTATTACAGAGCTCCCAATTGGGACATGGACAGATAAGTATAAAGAATTTATAGAAGATTTAATTATAGACAGTTCTAAAAATATTCCTGAAAAGAAGAAGAAGAAACAGTTTATATCAGAATATAGAACAGAATGTACAGAAACAGATATACATTTTACATTAGAATTTGGAAAAGATTGTAAAGATGTTAATAAGGCATTAAATCTGATAGATTCAAAGAATACATCGATGAGTAATATTCATTTGTACAATGAGCAAGGTACTATTAAAAAATATGCAAATGTTAATGAAATTATTGAAGAGTTTTATGGAATTCGTTTGAAATATTATGGAAAACGAAGAGATTATCTTATTAATAAATTAAAACAAGAGATAAATATAATTGATGCAAAAATAACATTTATTGAAAGCTTTGTATCAGGTGTATTAAAAATATTAAATATAGAAGTTGAAATTATCATTAAACAGTTGGCTGACATGAACTTGCCAAAAGTTGATAAGTCATATGATTATTTAATTGATATGAGAATTAGAAATTTAACAAAAAAGAAAATTTTAGAGTTAAAGAAGCAACATGAAAAAATATTAGTTGAGTTGGGTTTAATTGAGTCAAAAACAGACAAGGATTTGTGGAAAGATGATTTAAAAGAACTTAAAAAACTATTATGAGTGCGAATAAAAAATATTTAGAAAATATATTATAAATCAATATATGAGTAAAGTTAGCGCACTACTATTGCAAAAATCTTTATTGCAAAATAATTTATTAAATGATATCTCGCATAAAGACTCATTGTTCAATGAATTAAATCCTACGTGTAATAAAACTATTATAATACCATCAGATTTTAAAGATGCAGATAACACTACTATATTAAATTCTAATTTACAGCATAGACAAAATGAGATTAATTTCAAAACAAATAAAACATTATTAGTTAATCAGCCTTACAATACACTATCCAAAGATATAGCTGTAAATCCTTTTTTTAAAAACAATATTAAAAAATTTGTTAATATTGACACACGATTCCGTGAAAATTATTCATCAACTATATCGACCGATTTTACGATGCAATTAAATTTTTCTTTAAAAAATGTAATATCAATGGAATTAGTTGATATTGAAATTCCAAATACATGGTATACCATATCTGAGAGTCTAGGAAATAATTTTTTTTATATAAATGATACTAAAATAATGATTCAGAGTGGGAATTATGATGGAGACCTACTAATGGATGAAATTAAAAAGAATGTTAATTTTACTGGATACGACATTCAAATGAATTTTGTTTCTGGTCAATGTGAAATATCAAAATTAAATGCAATTGATACAATCATTTTTTCACAATGCAATGATGATGATATTTCAATCCAAAGAACACTCGGATGGATTTTAGGATTTCGCAAGAATGAATATACAGGGGCTCAATCTCATATATCAGAGGGAATTATTGACACAGCTGGTAAAAGATATATATATGTTATAATCGATGATTTTAATAATAATGTTAATGATTTTATAATAGGTAATCTAAAAACATCATTTTTGAATAAAAATATATTGGGTCGAGTGTCATTTAATGAAACCAAATATCAAATAATAAGAGACACAGCTGCAGATCATGGGCTACAAACACGAGAGTATTTCGGACCTGTTAATATTAATAGACTTCATGTACAACTTATCGACGAATATGGAAAAACAATTGATTTAAATCATATGGATTTTTCTTTTGCATTACAATTTAAATTAATGTATTAAAGAATAATGTATTAAGAATAATGTATTAAGAATAATGTATTAAGAATAATGTATTAAAGAATAATGTTCATCTATTTTACTTTTTGCTAATTGTATATCATTGCTATTTTTAAATTCTTCAAATCCAATAATAATTGCAGTATATATCTTATCACGATTAGTCTCACCTGTATCAATCGTATATAAGAAAATATCATGATGATATATATTATTGAAATATTCATATGAATCATCATACACGTCATTGCAAGAATTTATAATTTCAATATTCTTGTTACTTCTTTCTTTGCGAGTACCATTAATCATTTCGGGGGATGTATATTCTTCTAATTTTTCTTTTTTTTTTGTCAAACTATAAATTTCGTTAAATAATATTTTAAGAGACACTTTATTATTTTCTAACATATTATTCATATTTTTAATATATTCAATTATATTATCATTATTATCAGTTATGGTTAATAATATATTATTATATTGATTTATAAGGGATTCATTCTCGGGGAATAATTCCAATTCGTCATATACAGTGTCATATGAATCATTATATATTTGAATATTATCTCTACAAATTCTTAATAAATATGAATTTGGATAAAATAATTCAAGTATTTCATTAATATTATTAGTATTTTGTTGAATTTTTTCATTATTTCTAATAATTCTATCTTCATGTGATTCAGTTAATCTAAATTTAACTAAATATGTTGAATCTCTTATATTATATTTATCAGGATAATTTGTATCATTAAATACAACATTAATTGGATATTCATATGTAGTTGGTTTATCAATACTAGGCATCCCTCTACTCATTATTTTATGAATTGCATTAGGACCATTCGTCCCATTGATTGATCCTTTCATTTTAAGTTTAATGCCAATTGTATCACCTTCTCTGAATGGTAATTTAGAAAAATCAGATAAGTCATAAGAATCAAACCGTTTAGGGCATATTGCAATTAACTGTTCATATATTGATAATAAATTTGGATTAAATATACTAGAATATTCATTTGGATCATTAATTGTTTTATCAGTTGGATTTTCAGAATGTTCGAATAATTTATTTATGAATTGTGTTCCAACTGAGTTAGAATTAGATGAAATCAGTGATTTTTTATTTGCTTCTATATTTGTAAATATAGATAATGCATCTGGTCGATGTATCAGACAGTCTGCAATATATTTATACATTATTAATGAAATATTATTCCCATCATACTCATTTGTTAATTCATTCTTGTTTGGATTTTTCCCAGAAACAAAATATACACCATTTCTTAATACACAAATTCTTAATTGCAATGCATTTAAATAATTATCACCATCAATATCGTCATTTGCCCACAAAGTAAATTTATTATCAATCGCACTTGCTACTGTCGATGAATTAGTATTTTTAAAATAAATATCGCCCGAATCTGTTTTTCTAAATTCTATTAAATTTATGAAATCTGTTAAACTTAACCCTAATTCGACGAATGTATCAATCTCATCGAATACTCTATCAACTTCTTGTAACATTAATTCTTCTTCAACTGTATTACCATGTATATTTATAATATGCATGTTCGTTAAAACTGGTGTGACATTTCTTAAATTAATACGTGCCATTTTATATATTATATAAAATTCTTTTTAAATATTTTATATAACTTAATTATGCACAACAAAATCTTATACATTGATGATTAACAACCTCATGGGTTATTGGTAAATATTGTTAAATTACATTTAATCTTGAGATTGACCTACATTTCCCCATGCAGTAACAATTGCTCCGAAAACAATATTATTAGCTGGTTTTCTAGATTCCTCTATCAACTCAGTCATATCACTATCTTCTAACGATATTTTATCTGCTACATTCAAAATATCATTCGATCTAGAATGGAATGCTTCCTTAGCTGCTACTATAATTGCAGTATTACGTGCACTTCGTTGTTCTCGGGTAACATCAGACCCTTGATCCATACTTTCACCCTCTGTACTATTAACATATACATTTGTGCCATCTAATCCCTCATATTTAGCCAAAGCTCTTCTATACCCATTATTAATAAATTCCAAACGTTCTTCTTTTAACTCAGATGTACTAGCTATAAGATATGCCATCGATTTTTCGGCTGATGCCAGATCAGTCTTTACAACGTTCAGATTAACAGCAGCTGCTGTTGTCTCCTCTTTTGTAGTATTGAATGTTTCTAAAGAGCTAGCAGTAGTATCTTTAGCATTAGTCCATACAAGACGTGCATCAGTTTGTACAGCAACACTGGCTCCCTCATTTACTGTTTTCATGTATGCCGATCTGGAAGCTTCTTCTTCTACGACGAATTCATTGTATATACTTTCTTGTTCTGTATTGTAGTTTAATGCATCGGCGAGACTTTTATCGGCAGCAGATTTAGATGCCTTGAGGGTATCAACCACTTTTAGTATTTCCTCCACTTCTTTTCCTTTAAAACTAATCATTACTGTCATTTGATCAAAGGTGTCTGCGTGTCTTAAAACAACAGTTTTATGAGATACCACTTCTTCGTCAGATGTAGACCGTCTTGTGTCAGTTGAATCAGTTAAACGAATGCTCATTAAAAAGTTTGCTGTACGTAAATTATATCTGTCATCCGATGGTGCTCTTGAAATTGGCTTTTCAAATGTCGTGCTATAGCCACTTCCTGGTTGGGCTCTTTTAACAATATGATATATAGCACTTGCTCCATCCATGCCAATAACAGATGCATTAATACTGACCTTGAAACTAATTACATCACCTTCTTCGAATCTCATTTTATGGTA
>CESJ01030515.1_pt1 | contig 12452 bp, 12 predicted proteins | sample 356311 | NCBI WGS metagenome assembly CESJ01 (sample SAMEA2621487, study PRJEB7988) | marine metagenome | biome: marine biome (ENVO:00000447); feature: surface water layer (ENVO:00002042); material: "saline water (ENVO:00002010), including plankton (ENVO:xxxxxxxx)" | depth 5 m
CATCCTCAAATGATTAATGAAATAGCATTTGCATTTCAATATGCATTTTATAATGATAATGTTAGAGCCGTATTGTTAAAGTCTAATGGAGATGTGTTTTGTTCAGGATTAGATCTGAAAGCCTTAAATGGTGATATTGAAAAAAATAACTCAACTGTTCCTAAAGCCAATTCAAAAGTTTTGATTGGAGAATTATTTAATAAATTATATAAACCTAAAATTTGTCAGTTAGAGGGTGATGTTTATGCTGGTGGGTTTTTAATTATTGCTGGTTGTAATTATGTTGTCTCTAAAGATGGGATTATTTTAGGTTTACCTGAAGTTAAAAGAGGATTATTCCCAATGCAAGTAATGGAGTCTTTATCAAAAGTTATTTCTGTAAGGAATGTGGTTGATTGGTGTGTTCGGGGGTATAATTTAGATGTTATAACTGCACATCAGTGGGGACTAATTTCTGTTATAACAAATCAAGTTGAGATTGAATCGGTTGTATTAAAATGGTTAAATGAAGTAGTTAGTAATTCACCAATAGCAATAAAATATGGTTTAGAGGCAATGGATAAGATTAGCTCCATTGAATCTAATCATAAGTATCTTGCCGAAATGTTAGAATTAGTGCTAAAATCTGAAGATGCTAATGAAGGTATTTCTGCTTTCAACGAAAAAAGAAAACCCAATTGGAAATAAATATCTATTAATACTATGCGTGCATAGTATTAATTTATAATTTAGTATTTCAATACTAAACTATAATCCACAATATTATGATAAAAAATAAAGTAGTTAGATTAACAAAACGTCCTAATGGCTTTCCTTTAAAAGAAACATGGTCAAACAGTACAGATGAAGTTCGAGAAATTGAAAAAAATGAAATTCTTGTAAAAAACTTATATGTTTCATTAGATCCTGCAATGAGAGGCTGGCTGAACGAATCTAGATCTTATATTCCACCAGTTAAAATTGGTGAAGTCATGAGAGCCGGAACAATTGGTGAAGTTATAAAGTCTAAAAATTCAAAATTTAATGAAGGTGATATACTTTCTGGATGGGGTGGAGTGCAGCAGTATTCAATTTCTAATGGTGAAGGATATTTCAAAGTTCCAACAACTCAAATACCATTACCAACTTACATAGGAACTCTAGGAATGCCTGGCATGACTGCTTATTTTGGAATTCTAGAAGAAGGTAAAATTAAAGAAGGTGATACTGTTTTAGTTTCTGCTGCGGCTGGTGCTGTTGGAAGTATTGTTGGTCAAATTGCTAAAATTAAAGGCTGTAAAGTTGTAGGAATAGCTGGAGGTAAAGATAAATGTGATTATGTTGTTAATGAATTAGGGTTTGATGGATGTGTAGATTATAAAAACGAAAGTGTTGTAAGAGGCATCAAAAGAGAATGCCCTGATGGTATTGATGTTTATTTTGATAATGTTGGTGGTGAAATATTAGATGCTGCTCTTGTGTTTTTAAGAATGGGAGCCAGAATAGTTGTATGTGGAGCTATATCTCAGTACAATGAAATGTCTGCTAAAGGACCAAATAATTATTTATCACTTTTAGTTAATAGAGCATCAATGAAAGGAATGGTTGTATTTGATTACGCAAAAAATTATCCAACAGCCACCAAAGAAATGAGTCAATGGATTTTGGATGGAACATTGAAATCTAAAGAGGATATTTATGAAGGGATAGAAAACTTTTATAAAATTTTTAAAAAATTATTTAATGGAGATAAAAAAGGAAAATTAATTTTAAAATTATAATTATGAGAGATGCGTTAATAGTTTCAACCGCTAGAACTCCACTTGGAAAATCATATCGAGGAACATTTAATAACACTACAGCACCAACTATGGCTGGATGGTCTATTGAAGAAGCTGTAAAAAGATCAGGTGTTGATCCAAGTAAAGTAGACGATGTAATTATGGGTGCAGCCCTTCAACAAGGTACTACACATGCTAATATTGCTAGAAATGCTGCTTTAGCAGCAGGTCTCCCTGTAACGGTTAGTGGAATGAGTCTTGACAGGCAATGTTCATCTGGAATGATGGCAATTGCAACTGCAGCTAAACAAATTATTAGTGACGGAATGGATGTTGTTGTTGGAGGCGGTTTAGATTCTATAAGTTTAGTTCAAACTAAAAAAATGAATCTAGATAGATATGTCGATAAAAAATTGGTTGCTAAACACAATCATATTTATATGCCTATGCTCCAAACAGCAGAAGTTGTAGCTAATAGATATAAAATATCAAGAGAAGATCAAGATCAATATGCTTTACAGAGCCAATTAAGAACGGCTAAAGGTCAAGAGGAAGGGAAGTTTGAAGATGAAATTATTTCGGTCACTACCTCAATGGGGGTTATGGACAAAGAAACAAAAGAAGTTTCATTTGTCGATAAAACACTTTCTAAAGACGAATGCAATAGACCATCTACTACAATTGAAGGTTTAAAATCATTAAAACCTGTTGTTGAAGGAGGTTCAATTACTGCTGGTAATGCTAGCCAATTTTCAGATGGTGCCTCGGCTTGTGTTTTAATGGAATCTAATGTTGCTGCCAAACATAATGTAACACCACTTGGAATATATAGGGGGATTGCTGTAGCTGGTTGTGAGCCTGATGAAATGGGTATAGGTCCGGTTTATGCTGTTCCTAAACTTTTAAAGCAAAATGGTTTAAAAATGAGTGATATTGGATTATGGGAATTAAATGAGGCATTCGCTGTTCAAGTTATTTATTGTAGAGATGTTTTAGGTATCCCTAACGAATTACTAAATGTAAATGGAGGTTCAATTTCAGTAGGCCACCCTTATGGTATGAGTGGTTCTAGAATGGTTGCTCATGCCCTTATTGAAGGTAAAAGAAGAGGAGCAAAATATGTTGTTTCGACAATGTGTGTTGGAGGCGGAATGGGAGCTGCAGGTTTATTTGAAGTTATATAAAATAAAAAAATAAGTATATATAAAACAAATAATAACTTAAAATAAAAAAATGAAAAGATTAGAAGGTCAAGTAGCTATTGTAACCGGAGGAGCAAGAGGGATTGGTGAAGGTATTTGTGAGGTTTTTTGCCGTGAAGGCGCGACTGTAGCATTATGGGATGTTTTAGATGGTAATGAAACTGCAGAAAGAATATCAAAATCTGGTGGAAAAATATTTTATCAAAAAGTAGATGTTACATCACAAGAATCTGTTGATACTGCAATTAGTGAAATAATAGAGAAATATGGAAAAATAGAAATACTTATTAATAATGCGGGTATTATTAGAGACAGATCATTTCTAAAAATGACAGAGCAGGAATGGGATTCAGTAATTAATGTAAACCTTAAATCTCTTTTTGTAGTAACTAAATCAGTTATTCCTCATATGAAAGAAAATGGATATGGAAGAATTATTTCTGCTTCTTCAATAAATGGATCAGCTGGAGCATTTGGTCAAACAAATTATTGTGCTACTAAAGCAGGAATCTCAGGATTTACCAGAGCACTTTGTAAAGAGGTTGGTAAATATGGTATTACCGTTAATGCTGTAGCACCTGGATTTGTGAAATCAGTAATGTCAGATAGTATGCCGGAAGAGATAATTAAAGCTGGTATAAGAATGATACCTGTTGGTAGAATAGGAACCCCAGAGGATATGGGCCAAGTATATTTATTTCTTGCATCAAAAGAATCCGGATTTGTCAGCGGAATTACACTTCATGCAAATGGAGGAGCAATGCCAATGTAATAATTAAACTTATAAATTAGATAAACAATGGAAAATATAGAAGCTTACAAAACTCATTTTGAAAATTTAGAAGAAATGGGTAAAAGTGTTGGTAAAGAATTAGGAATAAGTAACTGGGTAGAAATAACTCAAGAAAAGATTAATTTATTTGCCAAAATAACTGAAGACGAACAATGGATTCATATTGATGCACAGAAATCTGCCAAAGAATCTCCTTATAAAACTACCATAGCTCATGGATTTATGATATTATCTTTAGCTTCTAGATTTTCTTACGATACCGTTACCATTGGAAGTGTGAAAATGGGAGTTAATTATGGAGTAGATAGAGTTAGGTTTACCAGTGCAACTCCATCTGGAGGAATGGTTAGAGGAAGAGTTTCTTTATTAGAATTTGAACTTAAACCTGGAGGAGCAAAATACAAATTAGGTATAAAAGTTGAACTTAAAGGTCAAGAAAAACCAGTATGTGTTGCTGAAACTTTGGCAATGGGATACGAACAAAAATAAATAATATGGAAAAAGCAGTTTTAGTAGCAAAAGAAAAAAATATTGCGGTAATTACGTTAAATAGACCCGAGCGATATAACGCAGTAAATCAGGATTTGGTAGATGGAATTAATGATTCTTTATCAATTGCTGAAAATGATCAAGATATAAGAGCTATTGTTCTAACTGGAAATGGCAAGGGTTTTTGCTCAGGAGCGGATATGTCAGTTTTTGGCGGTGAAGTTTCCCCAGAACAGAGACGAGATTATATAATCGAACAATACCAGCCATTAATGAAGCGTTTTTTTAACCTAAAAAAACCTATAATTGGAGCTATTAATGGTACTGCTGCAGGTGTTGGAGCAGCATTTGCATTAGCTTGTGATTTAAGAGTAATGAGTAAAGAAAGTGCGATACTTTATGCTTTTGTTAATATTGGTCTTGGACCAGATGGTGGTGCAAGTTGGTTATTAGCTAGACAGGTTGGATATAGTAAAGCTTTAGAAATTGCTATTAGTGGTAAAAAAATCTTAGGAGAAGAGTGTTTAAACCTAGGTTTAACAAATAAAATTGTTGAAAAAGATGAAGTTTTAAATGATGCTAAAAAATGGGCTCATGATCTTTCTGTTAGACCAACTTTAGCAATTGGAATTGCAAAAGCTGATATGATGTATTCTATGGATAATAACTTAAGTGATACAATTGCTTTTGAGGCAAAGGAACAAGTCGCTGCTTTTAATAGTTATGACTTAAAGGAAGGAGTTACTGCTTTTATTCAAAAGAGGCCTGCAAAATTTTTAGGAAAATAAAATTATAATTTTAAAGATTAAACAAATAATGGAAACAAAAGTGAATGTTGATTTAACTAGTTTTAGAATGGAAACTAGAAAATGGTTAGAAGATAATTGTCCTCTAAGCATGAGAGAACCTACAAAAGATCCTTCACAATTATATTGGGGAGGAAGAAATGGAGAATTTAGCAGTAATGATCAAAAAATATGGTTCGATAGAATGCTTGAAAAGAAATGGATTGTTCCATATTGGGAGACTAAATTCGGAGGGGGAGGTCTTTCATCTGTAGAGAATAATATTCTTAACCAAGAAATGGGTAGGTTAGGATGTAGAAAACCTCATTATAATTTTGGTATCTCTATGTTAGGACCTGCAATGTTAAAATTTGCAACTGATGAACAAAAGCTTCATTATCTCCCTGAAATAGTTGAAGGAAAGATTAGATGGTGTCAGGGTTATAGCGAACCAAATGCTGGAAGTGATTTAGCCAACCTTCAAGCTAAAGCAGAGGATAAGGGAGATCATTTTTTAGTTACTGGGTCAAAAGTTTGGACCTCATATGCTGAAAAAGCTGATTGGATTTTTTGTTTAGTTAGAACAGATTCTAGTGGTTCAAAACATACTGGAATTAGTTTTTTATTAATTGACATGGCTTCTGAAGGCGTTACTACCAGACCTATTAAATTAATAAGTGGAAAATCCCCATTTTGCGAAACTTTTCTGGATTCTGTAAAAGTATCTAAGAAAAATTTAGTAGGAACTTTAAATGATGGATGGACTATAGCTAAGTATTTACTTACTCACGAACGTCAAATGATTGGTGGTATAGGAGAAACAGATAAAAAAGAATTTATAAGTAAGGAAGCTATAAATGAAATTTCAATAAATAATGGAATTTTATCCGATACTGTTTTAAGGTCTAAAATTTCAGAATTTGAAATGAACGAAGAAATATTTGATTTAACTATTCAAAGAACTATGGACGAAGAGAAATCTGGAAATAACTCGGGCGCTGCATCCTCTTTCTTTAAATACTATGGAACAGAGTTAAATATTCAAAGAGAAGAATTGAGATTAAGTATTAATGGTTTTAGTTCTAGTGAATGGAATAGTGAAGAATCGGAAAACGGAAAGCAAGCTCGTTTTTTTTGTAGAACAAAAGGAAATTCTATTGAAGGAGGAACTCATGAAATTCAATTAAATATAATTGCAAAAAGAATCTTGGGTCTTCCCTCTAAATAATTTAAAAAAATGGCATTAATTATCAACGAAGAGCAGAAAATGCTCAAAGAATCTACTAAAGAATTTTTAGATTTAAAATCTCCTCTTTCAAGTATGAGAAACTTGAGAGATAATAATTTTCAGACTTACAATAAAGAGTTGTGGGTTGAAATGGTAGAAATGGGTTGGACTTCTTTAACTATTCCTGAAAAATACAATGGTTTAAATTTTGGATATGTTGGTTTAGGACAGGTGTTAGAAGAAATGGGTAGAAAATTAACTGTTTCTCCAATTATTTCCACAGTTTTGACGTCTTCGACATTAATAAATCTTTCAAAAAACGAAATTTTAAAGACTAAATTATTTCAGGAAATTATGAACGGAGCAAAGCTTTTGACTTTAGCACATGAAGAAGGAAAACATCATAATTCTGAAACTTTAAATACATTAATTTCTAAAGAAGCAGATTCTTTTGTTTTAAATGGAAAAAAGAATTTTGTTATTGATGGTAGTATTTCAGATTATCTTATAGTAAGTGCAAAAGATGAAAGTGGTTCAAATACCTTATTAGCTCTTGTTGATGCAGGTGCTAAAGGAATTAAATATAATCATAAGGTTCATATGGATTCTAGAACTTACTCTGATATAATATTTGATAATGTAAAAATAGAAAAAGATAATTTTTTATCCTTTAACGGAGACGGTGAATCAATTTTGGACAAAACTTTTGATATTTCAAGAATTGGTCTAGCCTCAGAAATGCTTGGAAGCGTTCGAGAAGCATTTGAAATAACTATGGCATATTTGAAAGAAAGAGAACAATTTGGTGTTAAAATAGGTTCATTTCAAGCTTTACAGCACCGATCTGCTTTAATGTTTGGAGAAATTGAGCTTTGTAAATCTATTGTATTAAAAGCATTACAATCTATTGATTCAAATGATTCGAATCTTTCAAAACATGCCAGTCTGGCAAAAGCTAAGTTAGGAATGGTTTTTAAATTAGTTAGTAATGAAGCTGTACAAATGCATGGGGGAATTGGAGTTACTGATGATGCTGATGTTGGATTTTTTCTCAAAAGAGCTAGAGTTATTCAGAGAATTTTGGGTGATTCAAATTATCATTTAGATAGACTAGCGAGGATTAAAAGTTATTAACTAAGAATACTTTACAATAAATTAATTAGTCCATTAAATTTATAAATGGACTTTTTATTTAAATATCTAAATTAAAGTTAATACCCTGTGCCAAGGGAACTTCTGAGGAATAATTTATGGTATTAGTTTGTCTTCTCATATAAACTTTCCAAGCATCTGATCCACTTTCTCTTCCACCACCTGTATCTTTTTCTCCTCCAAAAGCTCCTCCAATTTCAGCACCAGAAGTACCAATATTTACATTAGCAATTCCACAGTCACTTCCTAAACAAGAAAGAAATTTTTCAGATTCCTTTATGTTTTCTGTTAGAATAGCGGAAGAAAGACCTTGTTTTACATTATTCATTATTTCGATTGCATTTTCAACCTCTCCTTTATATTTGATTAGATATAATATTGGAGCAAAAGTTTCTTTTTGTACGATTTCTGCACTATTATTTATTTCAGCAATTACTGGTTTTACGTAGTTTTGACTTGGATATTTATCTCCTTTTAATATTCCGCCATCAACGATTATCTCACCTCCCTCTTTTACAATTTGTTTAAGTGCAATTTGATATTGATTTACAGCATCTTGATCAATTAATGGACCCATATGGTTATTTTCATTTAATGGATCGCCTATTTTAACTTGTTTATATGCTTTTTTTAATTCTATTTTTAATTTTTCTATAATAGATTCATGAATTATAACTCTTCTAGTTGAAGTACAACGTTGACCACAAGTACCGACTGCTCCAAATACAATATTACTAATAGCGTGTTTTATATCAGCATTTTCAGTTATAATTACCGCATTGTTTCCACCAAGTTCTAATAATGTCTTTCCTAACCTTGCACCAACTCTTTTCGCTACATCTTTACCCATTTTGGTAGAACCAGTTGCAGATAAAAGATTTATTCTTTTGTCATCTGACATTAACTCTCCAATTTTTTTATCTCCATTTATAATACATGAAACCCCGTTAGGAATGTTCTGTTCTTTTAATACTTCTGAAATCATATTTTGACAAGCAATACTACATAGTGGAGTCTTTTCTGAGGGTTTCCAAATACAAACATTACCACAAACCCAAGCTAAAGCTACATTCCAACTCCAAACAGCTACTGGAAAATTAAAAGCAGAAATAACACCAACTATCCCTAAAGGATGGTATTGTTCATACATTCTATGATTTGGTCTTTCAGAGTGCATAGTTAAACCATATAATTGTCTAGAAAGTCCAACAGCAAAATCACATATATCAATCATTTCTTGAACTTCGCCCAGACCTTCTTGTAACGATTTACCCATTTCCCAGGACACTAATTCTCCTAATTCTCTTTTGTTTTTTCTAATCTTATTCCCTAGAAGACGCACTAAATTACCTCTTTCTGGTGCTGGTATTTTACGAAAACTTAAAAAAGCTTTTTGTGCTTCTGTAATTATTTTTTCATAATCTATAATGCTTCCAGTTTGAATTTCACCGATTAAAGAATTATCTACTGGACTAAATGATTTAATAACCTCACCTGAACCAAACCAGTTTTCACCAGTTGAACATCCTTTTTGTTTTTTCGAAACATGTAGTTTTTTTAAAATAGCATCAACTTTTTCGTTTTCTCTCATATTTTATTTTCTTTCAGTTTGTTTAATAAATGTGCTTTCAAATATTTTATCAGCATTTGATGCTTCAAAACCATCTCTTCGATGTTTTAATTGTATATCTTCAATTGGCATGTTTTTAAATTCTGAAAATACTTTTCTTTCCGCAAATTCTACATAACTTCCAGAAATTAGAGATGTTTCATTATTTAAAAATGTAGCTTCAACTTTATTAGCAATTGTACTACTTTGTAATAATAAGCCATCTTTACTCTTTTTGATTATTCCTCCAGAATCATTTAGTTTAATATTTAGTTTATCTAAAAATTTATTAAACTTTTTTAAAGTATTGTAGCCTTTAATTAATTCGTGGACACTAATAGTATAATGATTTAAATAATATCTATTGTAAATTACCCAGGAGGCATATTCGCTTTCTTTTATTAAGTATTTAAAATCTTTTAATGAAGGTAAGCTCCATAAAGGTTTACTTAAAAAATTTATAACCTCGTTAATATTATCAAGATCTAACTCATCTACAGGATCCTTTATCACTTGACTTGTGTATTTATATATTATTTCTCTTGATTTACCAGAAAGCTCATCCACTTTTAATTCGCTTACAAATATTCTTGGCATATTCTTGTCACTGTGAGAATACCAAAATGCATTTAATTTCTTTAATTTAAACGAGTAGTTATCTCTTTTGACATAGCCATGATGTAAAAATATTTTTTCAAAAGAATTTATTCCTAGATTTTTAACTCCCATAGTTCTAAATGCTATATGATCATTAACTATATCTTCTTGGTTTAAAATTATTTTATTTTTAATTAATCCATTAGTTATTTTTTTAACATCTGGAACTCTGTTGGAATAAGTTTTAAAGAGTGATTCAAGTATTAAATGAATAGGTTTTTTTTCTTGAAAATTCATTAACTAAAGTTAGTTTAAAAATAATTTACCTGAACTAGTTTTTAAGAATTCCTGGTAAGGAATTTCTTCTTGTTTTATAAAACCTTTGTTCGGAAGTTTTCCATTTGCTACCATTTCTATAACAGAAACTAAAGATGCTGCAGTTGTCCATGAAATTGCTCTCCATTTTTTCCCTTGAATTTCAATTGGATAAAATGCATTAAAATATTCACTCCTAGAAACTTTCTTTTTTTTCCATCCCTCAACTACTGCATAAACATATACAACATCATCATCTACTGGAGGTTTTGCATTGCTTAATATTTTTTCAAGTTGAGGTTTGTCATTTTTAAGTATTAACTCATACATTAAAAACCTCATTAGTTTTCCATGACCAGGATATCTAATTGTTTTATAATTTAATGTGTCTAGTTTCCCCTCATAAGTGTCACACATAGTTCCTAGTCCACCAGATGTTGTAAACGCTTCAAATTCTTGTCCCTCAATATTTATATATTCAAAACCATCCAAAGATGGTACAGTTTTTTTTACTCCATTTTGAATTACTTCTGCATCATTTATGTATTCATTTATTACTCCAAATGGAGACCAAGTAAAGGAATATGCTAATTGTCCATTAGGGTACCTAGGCAAAGCTCCTACTCTTAGTTCAATATCTCTAAGCTCATCAAATTTTATAGCTAAATCATTTCCGATTATTCCAATTAGTCCTGGAGCTAAACCACATTGTGGAGCCATGATTTTATTAGATGTTTTGCTTAGCTCTTGAATATATTTAGTTGTTTCAACGTCCTCTGTTAAGTCGAAGTAATGTAAATTAAGATCATGAGCTAATTTTGCAATTTCCTTATTTAAAAAAAACGGAAGAGCCGATACCACAGCATCAAAACTTTTTAATATTTCCTTCATTTTTTTTATATCCGAAACATCTTCTTCTAATACTTTAAAAGGAAGTTTGTAATTGTAGTGAGGTTTGTTTTGATCTAAACCTTTAACATTATAATTTTCACTTAACAGAGTACCAACTAATGAACCAACTTTTCCTAAACCAAGAACTAAAATTTCTTTCATATATAACAAATTAATTTAATAATGTTATAAATGTAACAAATTAAACATTCTCATATTAATTATTTGTTGGAAGTTTTACAATAATTATTAGTGTATATTAATTTAATATCTTTAAAATTTAAAATATAAATTGAATTACATAAAATTATTTACTTTATCAATATTTGCTTTTCTTATTGGTTGCTCCAATGTTGATAATGATGAAATGAAACCAGTCGTAAATTATATCTACTCTAAAACTATTGTTCAAAGTATTTTAGATAAAAATGTTAAAAGAAAATTTTGGGTTAGGTTACCACAAAACATTTCAAAATCTCAATATCCAATTGTAATGTTTTTTCATGGTGCAGGTGGAAATGCTTATGATTTTTATAATAATTCAATTGAAATTAAGAATTTGATTGATAATGAAGAGTTTATTTGAATTTTCCCTGATGGAAATTTAAAAGGCTGGAATTGTGGCTTCGAAGAATCTAAGGCTGATGATATTGGTTTTGTTAATAAAATAGTTAAAGATTTAAAGAATAATACTCTTCCTTCTAACCTTATGAATTTCAATAAAACTTATGGAATAGGAATTTCTAACGGTGCTTTATTTATTAATAAGGTTGCAAAGGAAACTAAACTATTTAGTGGAATTGCTCCAATAATTAGTCAACAATCAGACGTTATATCAAAAATAAATTCTAAAAGATCTTTATCTGTATATCAAATTAATGGAACAAGTGACGATTTAATTCCTTTTGAAGGTGGTTCTTCCATGATAGGACATACATTTGTTTCTGCTAAAAAAAGTGCTGAAAATGGGTTAAAAACTCAAATTGTGAACTAAATAATATAATTGAAACTGAACATAAGTGGGGTGATTTTTCAGTTTCTTCCTTTTTATACGGAGATTGTGATAATAATCACATCATTAAATATCATCTAGTTAAAGGAGCTGGTCATCAAGCCAACTTTGGAGGGGGAGACCTATTATACTCTAGAATTTGGGATTTTTTAAAAGAACATTAATTATAATTATTGAACTTTTTCTAGTTTAATCCATTTATTATCTGAATCTAATTTGAAAGCTCCTACGAAAATTTTATCCCACATTTCAGGCTCTATTAATGATAAGAAAAGTGTTTCATCTTCTTTTTGATATAAAAAATAAACTTTTCCTTTTTCAGGCTCAAATTTAAAGTCAGATGCAAAAACTAATTTATTCCATTCATAATTTTCTAAAAGTTTCTGATAGTCTTCTTTAATTTCATTAAATTTTGATTCAAAATAATGGTTAGTTTTTATTATTTTTTCACTTCTCCAAACACCAACATCATTAGGTTTTATTGAAGGCGCTCCAACATTTGATCCATATGGTAATAAACTAGGATTTTTTGCTACGTTATCAGGCTTTTTTTTCATTTATTTGAATTTTCTTCGCAAATATATATTGATTAATTATAGAAAAAAACAAGAATTGAATT
>CESJ01019532.1_pt1 | contig 12358 bp, 10 predicted proteins | sample 356311 | NCBI WGS metagenome assembly CESJ01 (sample SAMEA2621487, study PRJEB7988) | marine metagenome | biome: marine biome (ENVO:00000447); feature: surface water layer (ENVO:00002042); material: "saline water (ENVO:00002010), including plankton (ENVO:xxxxxxxx)" | depth 5 m
GAAAAAATTAATGAGTTTGAAGGAACTCGTCATCATTTTTTAAAACCTGACACTACATCTTACAAAGCTGGCGATATTTTTATTCAAAAAGATCTTTCCATTGTTTTACAAAAAATTGCTAATCAAGGACATAAAGGGTTTTACGAAGGAGAAATTGCTCAAAAGATAGTTTCTGATATTCAAAAAAATGGAGGCATTCTAACTCTTGAGGATTTAAAAAATTATAAAGCTTTGACTTCGAGGATTGTTGAGGGTAAATACCAGGGTCATAAAATACACTCTTTATACTTGCCCTCATTTGGAGCAATAACAATTCAAATTTTACAGATTTTAGATAATTTATCATCTGCAAAAACTGAAGAAGAGTGGGCAATTAATATAGGTAATGCAACAGAAATGGCTTATAATAATAGGAAATATCAAACTAACGAAGATTCTTTAAAGTCAATTTTATCCTATGCTCAAGCAAAAATTTTAGCTAATAAAATTCAGAAAAATGATGTTACTTTTAATTTTGATAATGAAAATTTACCCAAATCATGGATCGCAAAAATGGGACATACCACTCATTTAACTGCTGCAGATAGAGATGGAAACATTATAAGCTTAACACAAACAGTTGGGCCTCTTATGGGATCAAAAGTTGCATCTAAAGGACTTGGGTTTATATATGCGGTAACTCTTGGAGGATATTTAGGAGATTATAAACCTGGAGATAGAGCAAATTCTCATATCTCCCCAACATTAATTTCTAAAAATGATTCTCCTGTATTGGCTCTTGGTGCAGCCGGAGGGAGTAGAATCATAACTGCCGTAACGCAGGTTGCAAGTAGATACATAGATCAAAAAAATACTCTAGAAAAATCACTTATGCTTCCAAGAGTCTATCCTTTTGATGATAGTTTATGGATTGAAGATCATACTGGGGTAAAAGAATTAAATGCCAAACTAAATATTGTTACAAATCCATACAAAATGATTGATGGTATTGCTCGTTTTGGAAGAGTTCATGCTGTTGCACTTGATTCCATAAATAATAAATGGATTGGAGCAGCAGATCCTGATTGGGAGGGCACAACTGAAATAAATCAGAAATAATGATAAGAAAATTTATATTTGTTTTTGTCTTTTTAAATGCAACCTTACTTTTCTCCCAAGACAAAGAAGAGATTTTATTTGTGGGAAATAGTTTCACTTTTTACTGGAATCTTCCATCCGTTATTCAAGAAATGTCAGATGAAAGAAATCTAAATTGGAATGTCACCCAATCTACTGCTGGGGGCGCAACACTTAAACAACATTGGTTGGGTGAAAAAAATCTTAAATCTAAAAAATTAATTGAAGAGAATTTATTTTCTAGAATTATTTTTCAGGACCACAGTATGAATCCAATTATAGCAATTGACTCTACAAAAAAATATTATACTCAATTTAAAGATTTAATACCATCATCCACAAAAACATATTTTTACTCAACATGGATGTATCCAAAAATGGATGATCCGAATAGGGATTTACTCAAAAAAAATCCTATTGAAACAAATCTTATAAACTCTGGAATTAGTAAATCAAGCATGTTACTTCTTGTGGGGAAAGCATTTGATAGATTTAGATCTAAATATCCAGAGCATAAACTTTTAGGAGATGACATGAAACATCAAAGTGCTAATGGCACTTATTTGGCAGCATGTGTAATATTTTCAACTCTAAGTAATCAATCCTCAAAGGGACTAACATACAGATATTCAGGAAAGAATAGTAATGGAAAAAAAATCTATTATATATTAACCAATGGCGGTGTTGCAGAAAAGTGTCAAGAAATTGCTGATCTAATTGTTTTTAATACTGAATAAAATGAAGTTTAAAAATATTTACTTTTTTTTTATTTGTATTATATTAAATAGTGCTTGCTCTACTAGTAATGAAAATGAGACTACTACTGTTACCCAGATAAGTACAGTTAATCCAGTCAATGATCAGGGACCCCTTCTAAGCCCAAATTCAACAGGAGTATTTCGTTTTACGGCTATTGGTTTTTTTAGTAATAGAACCATTAATGTTTATTATCGTATTCCAGATGGAGATATAAAATCTATGCCCATATTAATGTCCTTTCACGGAGGGTCAAGAAATGCAGACGACTATCGTGATTATTGGACTGATATGGCAAATAATTCAAATTTCATGATTTTTGCTCCCGAATTTCAATCAGGAGATTTTTCATCCGATGAGTACAATCTTGGAAATGTTTTTGATGATGGAGATAACCCAAGTGCGGGAACTTATAACCAACAAGACGAATGGACTTTTTCTATACTAGATCTTTTATTTGAATATATTAAAACTGAAGTTAATGGAACGCAAGAAACCTATAATGGATGGGGACATTCTGCAGGATCTCAGTTTCTTCACCGATTTGTTTTATTTATGCCAGAGAGTAAATTAAATATTGCTGTTTGTTCAAATGCAGGTTGGTATACTGTTCCAGAATCAGAAATTAATTTTCCATACGGATTGGACCAAAGTCAGCTAGATACAAACAGACTGAATTTGGCTTTTTCAAAAAAATTATATCTTCACTTAGCTGAAGATGACACCGATCCCAATTCATCTTCGTTACGTCATAATGAAGTTGTTGATGATCAACAAGGACTCCATAGAAGAGCAAGAGGTCGTTATTTTTACACAACATCCAAGGAGACTGCAAATCAAAATCAAACAGAATTTAATTGGATCAAAACTGATGAGGTTCCAAATGTATCTCACCAAGGAAGACTAATGGCTCAAGATGCTATTAAATATTTATATCCTGAAAATTAAAATTTTCTTTTTTTAAAGATCACTTTTATAATATATTCTCAAATATGCAATAAGACCTTGTGCAAACTCTTTAGAAAATATCGTTCTGTTTTCGTTAGTATCTCTAACACCAATCATATTTAACTCAATTTGAATTGCATCAACAGATCCATTATCCCTTGATCCATAAGTGGCAGTATTATATCCTCCTGAGAAATAGAGTTCTCCTTCTTTAGGAGCAGTATCTTCTTTTGAAGGAACTGATGCATATCCACTAGTGGTCAAAAAATTACCCAAAGAAGATTCACCTGACAACAAATCAGTTAATTTAAGGTTATCAGGATGATTCATTAAAAGGCTTTTAACTGATGTGTTATTTATAAAATCTGAGCTATTAATACTTGAGTTGCTCATCCTTAAATCAGATGAAGATAAAAGATAACCTAGTTCAATTCTTTGTTCTTCATGAGATTGTCCATGAATATCAATTACTAATCCACTACCAAATTGATTTTGAATTTCTGTTTTGAAATCATCTATTTGCTTATGAAACAGCTCCCAATAAGGGATTGTTGTTTGATCACCACAATTAGCATTATTTAAAGATCTATTTAAATCTAGTTTTTTTCTATGTAAATCATTTAAAACAATAAAAGGACTGTACCCCTTAATTTTTAATTGGGATTCTATTTCTAACGCAACATCCCTTGTGTAACTATCTCTAACTACAGTTGCTTCGCTACAAGTCCTTGTTTGTATCCATTGGGGTTCTTGACCTCCACCATGAACAGAAATAATCAATAAAGGTATATTACCCTCCCTAAAATCAATATATTCATTCCAATTACGTGTTTCAATAATTTGTTTAACAGGTTCAACTTGCTCAGGCTGAGCATCTGATTTCGAACAAGAGAAAAGGATAAAAAACAAAAAAGTAAAAAATATTTTTTTCATTAGCATTTCAAAATACACATAAATATACTAATCATCTTCAAGGGTTTTAATGGAAAGTTTGATAATGGTCAATAATTTAAATAAATTTATTGATGATATTAAATAAAACATACATTACACATTAAAATACAAAACTCAATTATGAAAAAATTTCTAATTCTTATTTTTCTGATTTCCTTTTCTATCGAAGCACAAAATGATAGCCCCAGAATAGACAAGGTTTATTCAAAACAAATTAATCGTTTAGCTAAAACTAAATTAATTAAATCAAGCTTTAATTATATATATGATTTGGAGGATTTTACTCATAAAAATCTGATTGAGCTTACAGAAATTGCCGCTCCTCCTTTCAAAGAACAAAATCGTGCTTCTAGATTTGCAGAAAAAATAAAAGAAATTGGTGTGGATTCAGTTTGGATTGATAAAGAAGGAAATGTCCTTGGATTGTTAAAAGGTGAGGAAGGTTTAAGGACAGTAGCTTTAGATGCTCATCTTGATACTGTTTTCCCCGAAGGAACAAATGTTAAAACCCGAATAAGCAACGACACTATTTATGCTCCAGGAGTTGCTGACGACACAAGGGGTTTGTCTATGCTACTAACTATTCTTAAAACCATAAGAGATAAAAAAATAAAAACAAAAGACAATATTTTAATTGTAGGAACAGTTGGGGAAGAAGGATTAGGTGATCTAAGAGGTGTTAAATATTTATTTAAAAATAAAAGTCCAAAAATTGATTCTTGGATTGCAATTGATGGAGGAGAAATAGGTAGAGTTAATATTAAAGGTCTTGGATCATACAGATATAGAGTCACTTTTAGTGGTCCAGGTGGTCATTCTTGGGGAGCTTTTGGAATGGTTAACCCTCATCACGCTTTAGCATCGTCAATTGATAATTTCATTGAATCTGCAAATAGATATACTCTTGAAGGCCCAAAAACAAGCTATAATATTGGAATAATCAAAGGAGGAACTTCTGTAAACTCGATTCCTTTTGAATCAATTATGGAAGTTGATATTCGATCTATAGAACCTTCAAGACTTGACGTCATGGAAGGGTTTCTTCATGAAGCGGTAAATATTGGATTGAATAAACAAAATAATATGAAACGCTCTGGTGAATCTTTAACAGTAGTAGTAGATAAAATTGGGAATAGACCTTCAGGAGAACTAGATCCTAATATTCCTTTAATTCAGAGAGCATTAGCTTCAACAGAATATTTCAAAAAAGCACCTAGACTGACTCGAGGTTCAACAGATTCTAATATTCCTATTTCACTTGGTATACCGGCAGTAACTATTGGAAGGGGGGGTGTTGGAGGAAATGTCCATTCTTTAAATGAGTGGTGGTACAACAAAGATGGATATAGGTCTATTCAATTAGCCCTTTTATTACTATTATCTGAGGCTGGTTTTGAAAAATAAAATTATTGATTAATAGGGACTGATCTCACTTCAAAACTTATATCAGAATTAATAATTTTAACAACAAATAAGCTTTTGTTATCAGAATCACTCATGTCATCAAATTCTTCCTTATTTATTAATTTATTTACCATGGCAGGTGTAGTATTACTATGTCCTGAAATCAAAACATTTTTACCCTTATTTTTTTTGATAAACTCCTGAATATTTATGTTGTTTGGTGAATAAATTTCTGGAGTGATGTTTTTTACATCACAAATAGGGGAAATAGTCTGTTTGGTTCTGTTAAAGTCCGTAGTATAGACAGAGTTTAAAGGAATAGTATCAAAATAAGAAGACCAATACTTTGCCCTTTCTAATCCCTTTAATATTAAATTTGGATTCTGATCTTTAGGATTACTTCTATCTTTCTCTGCATGACGAATTAAATAAAACGTAGTGCTCTTAGTTTCCTGTGAGCCTACTCTCTCCCCACAAGCTATGCTTAAACTTGATAAAATCACTAAAATAATAACTCGAACAATCATATATATTTTTATTTAAAAAATAATAACCCCCTATTGCAGGGGTTTATTATTAGTAATTAAAGCCATTTACTCGCCTTCACCTTTAACTCTCTCATGTACCATGAATTCTTGAACTTTACCATCTACTATCAAAGCATCGTGAATTTGGAAAACATTCACTTCATTACCATCAACATTTAGTGTCAAATCATGACCAGAAGTAACCCACTGTCTTAATTCTCCTTCTTTTGTCGTTAAGTCATTAGCTATAAAGTATTTTGAATTCCACGTAGGTGAATTTGCTTCAAACCATTCCATTAAAAATTCTTTGTGAGCTTCAGAGCCAACTATATATTCTCCTCTTGGACCTCTTGCTTTAAAATCGTCAGCATTCATATTCATAATTGTCTCAAAGTCTCGTTCATTATGAGCTTTTATATATTTTTCCCAAATCTCTACATTACTCATTGGCCCGGCTACTAAGGTTCTTTTTTCACCTTCATCTGATACATCGTAACCTATTTCACTATTTACAACATGATTCATTACATTGGTTGTATCGCCACTATCACACGATATAAGTATAGATCCTAAAAACATTAATAGTATAAATTTTTTCATTTTTTTATTTTAGATTAATCTCAAATATATAATAAAAATGAGCTATTTACCAGTTGAGATAATATTTTATAATCTTTATAACTCTTTTAAACTTTTTCTAATATGGAGAATAGATTTCCATGGATTTTAAAAAATCTTTGTGTTTTTTCAAACGTATATTATAGGATTCCCATTTTCTTAAATTAATTGAAGTCCAACCTATTTCCGAGTGACCCAATAGTCTTGGAAATACCAAATACGCTAACTCATCAAAAGAACTGACTGTTTCTGTCCAAATAGGTGCTTCTATGCCTAGTACACGAATTTCATTTAAATTTAACTTTGTTGATATAGTTTTTGGGTCCCATTCATAAGCATTTTTGACTGATGAATATCCTGCCCAAAATAAACCAAACTTACTTAAGCTATCGTATTTCATGTCAAGATATGCATGACTTGCTGGTGAATAAATTATTTGTTCACTTTTTCTAATTGCATTTAAATTACTTTCTTCATTCCAATACTGAGTGATTTTTGCTGTTTTAATATTATTGTCCCATGTAATTGGAGTTTTATTGTTGCTTTTAACATATGAAAAAACAGAATCAATTATTTGAATAAAATCTTCTTTTGAAGTTTTGTATGACTCATCTCCACCGACATGAAAATAAGGTCCTGTTGTTAGACTAGATATCTCGTCAATGACATCTTTTAAAAATTTATATGTTACTTTTTTCTCAGCACAAAGTGAACTAAAGCCCACTTCAGTTCCTGTATAAATTTCAGGACTTTCACCGTTACAATTTAATTCTGGATAAGATGCTAGAGCAGAATTAGTATGTCCTGGTATGTCAATTTCAGGAACTATGGTAATAAACCTATTTGATGCATATCTAACTATTTCTCTAAATTCATCTTGTGAGAAAAAACCTCCATCTGTACCTCCCACTTCTTTTTCACCTCCAATTAAGGTTAATTTTGGCCATTTCTTAATTTCTATTCGCCAGCCTTGGTCATCTGAAAGATGAAGATGAAGGAAGTTATATTTGTATAAGCTCAAAATATCAATATAGCGTTTAACATCTTCAATATTATAAAAATGACGAGCTACATCTAACATTGATCCTCGGTATTCATAACTAGTGAAATCGTTTATGATGCCTGTTGGTAATCTCTTAACATTATTCTCAGTGGCTGAAAAAATGATTACTTGTTTTAAAGTAGTTAATCCTCTATATAGACCTTCTTCGGTTTTTGATGTAATCTGAATTCCTTTTTTATTAATTTCTAGTCTGTAGAATTCTTTTATGATTTTTGAATCAACGTCTATTTTCAGTCTAATTGCCTTGTTGTTTTTAAAATTACTTTCAATTGGTATTTCATAAGAAGTTTGTTCTTTCAAAAACATTTTAAATTCATTGAGAACAGTTTGAATTCTTTGAGATTTTATTGTTGTTTGAATGGAAACAATATCATCTAATGAAATTACGGAATGTTTACTTTCAATTGACTGCGGTAAGGGTATAAAAGGAATATTCTCTAACCCTTTATTTAATTCTTTTTTGTTGTTAGAACAACTAACTATTAATAAAGTAATTAGTATGTAAAAAAATCTGACAGATATTACCCTTTTCATTTTTTAGTTGATTAATTAGGCTTAAAAACAACAGACCTAAGAATTATAAAATTAATTTTTGAAATTCTTATGTTAAAAGATTTCCTTCATCATCCCATTCTGCTTGCTCGTATCGTTTTGATTGATCAACGCATCTGTCAATCCATTCTTTCTCATATGACATTCCTACACTTGACAAAACATCTTCTGGAACACCGTCCCAAGCATTTGCTATATTACCTACATAACCAATTTCATCGATACCGACTTTTGAAGTGAAATAACCTGTCATAACTAGACCCCTCATTAAAGAAAAAAATTGAACCTCATGAAGTTGATTTTCTTTAGTTGGATCAGGAAATGCAATTTTATCCATAATTGATTTTTGTTGGTCCTCAGAAAGATTAATAAAATGTTTATCGTATTTTTTATTACTATAACTATTTAACCACATAAAGCCACCCCTAATTTTGTTTTGGAAATCTGGAACATCCTTCAACATAAACTCAATAAATCCTGGAACACCTGCTTGCTCTATCGTTCCAAGATCTGTTGGAGGTAAAATTAAGTTTGAAAGGACTATGACCAAGGCCATCTCATTATCAGTTAAGAATTTTTCATTTAATAATTTTTGGTCATAAGCTTCTTCTTTTGGCGTTCTCCCGTATTTGTATTTCCAAAGACTTTCTTCTACAGCAGATGAAATATTTGAATCACAGCTTTCCAGAATTAATCCACCTGACAATGAACCTATTAGTAGTGATTTTATCGTTTCTCTTCTGTTCATTATTAGAAATTTTTCTTTTTAAATTCATCTATAATATAATCTGCTGTTCTCCAAGACAAGGCTAGAATTGTCCATGTAGGATTTTTATCTGCCTGAGAAACAAAAGGTCCTGCGTCAACAACAAAAACGTTATCAACATCGTGAAGGCGCTCAAATTTATTTACTACAGATTTTTTTGGATCATTTCCCATTCTTGTTGTTCCAACTTCGTGAATAATACGTCCAGGATTATTAAGTCCAAAGTTTTTATCTTCTCCTGGTTTTTCTCCAATAAGAACTCCCCCCATGTTATGGGCAATCTCTTCAAATGTATCATGCATATGTTTTGACTGTTTACGTTCAAAGTCAGACCAATGATAATTAAATCTCAATACTGGAATACCATATTGATCAACCTGAGTTGGATCAATTTCACAATAATTTTCTTTTCTAGCTATAGACTCTCCTCTTCCTGACATTCCCATTACAGAACCATAAAACCTTTTAACATCTTGTCTAAGTGAATTTCCGTAACCCCCAACTTTCAAACCGAGATATTTATTTAAGTCGTTGTTTATAAAACCCCAGCCATATGAAGGCATTCCCATACCACCCCAAACTTCAATATGATACCCTCTTGGAAAATCTAAATCTTTGTTATCTAGCCACCAAGGAGAATAAACATGCATTCCACCAACACCATCTTCATTGTAATTTTTTCTATTAAGAAGCTCAGGTATAAAAACAGCTCGATCAGTTCCTGTAGAATCATGAAGATATTTACCAATCAAATCGCTGCTGTTTCCTAATCCATTAGGATGCTTAGTTGATTTAGAGTTAAGAAGTATTCTAGCACTACTACAAGCAGAAGCTGCAAGAATTACCACTTTAGATTTCAACTCATACTCTAATCGATCTTTTTTATCTATATATGAAACTCCTGTTGCTTTGCCATTCTCATCAACATTAACTCTATGCACCATGCTTTCAACATAAAGATCAATTTGTCCTCCACTTTTTTGAGCAGGAAAAATTAAACATGATCCTGATGAAAAATCAGCATATATAGAACAACTTCTCGAACATTGTCCACAGTAAAAACAAACTCCACGATTATTATTAATTTTTTTAGTAACTACAGAAAGTCTTGAAGGGATTACTTTTACATTTGATTTTCTTGCACCTTTAATATAAAATAAATCATGAAGTCTTGGTTTTGGGGGAGGAAGAAAGAATCCATCAGGATCATTATACAAATTTTCTTTGGTACCAAAGACACCAAGAAGCTTATCAACTTTATCATAGTAAGGTTTTACATCATCATAATCAATTGGCCAATTTTCTCCTAATCCATCCCTATCTTTTGATTTAAAATCTTTTGGACCAAAACGCAACGAAATGCGACCCCAATGATTAGTTCTTCCACCAAGCATTCTTGACCTAAACCAATCAAACTCCGTATCTCCAACGCGATTATACGGCTCACCTTCAATTTCCCAACCCCCATAAGCCATGTCAAATTCACCAAATGCTCTGTGTGTTCCTGCTCCTCTTCTTGGAGACTCATAAGGCCACTTCAGCTGGGTTTGCTGATCAGGATTGGCAGGGTCAAAATGTGGACCTGCTTCCACTACAGCTACTTTAAGTCCAGCATCAGCGAGTACTTTAGTTGCCATTCCTCCGCCTGCACCTGAACCTACAATTATTACATCATATTCTTTCCTTTGTTCAATAATTTTCATAATAACTAAATATAACTTATATTATTTTAAATGATATCTCTTGAAAAGTTCTATTGCTTCATAATCAGCTAATCCTAGATCTTTAAACTTTTTAGCGTTAGTTTGATTTCTTTCCTCTGCTCTTAGCCAAAACTCTCTGGGATCATCTCCTTGATAAAGAACACCATCTTTTTGAGTCTGATGAAAAAATATAGATTTTCTCTTACGTAACACTTGAGACGGACTCATAGGGATTGCCATCTCAACTTCATGTAAGTCCCAATCCAACCATGCACCTCGATATAGCCATACCCAGCAATCTTTTATATAAGATTTAGATTTAATAATATTAAGTGCATTAAATAAAATATCTAAACATTTTCTGTGGGTTCCGTGCGGATCTGCAAGATCACCAGCAGCATAAATTTGCTGTGGTTTTAATTTATTAATAAGGTCAACTGTTGGATTAATATCAAATTCAGAAATTGGATGCTTTCGAACTTTTCCAGTTTCATAAAATGGTAGGTTCATGAAATGAACACATTTATCTTCTAAGCCTAAAAAACGAAGTGCTGCACGAGCTTCACTTTCTCTAATTTTAGCCTTTATAGAAAGTAAATCCGGTGTTAGATTACCTCCTCTAAAATCATCCAACTTTTCTTTTAACTCTTTTGATTTAAGAGACAAATCATTTGCTGTACTCTCTGAAACTTCTAGATATTTTAATAAATCTTGATCAGAAACAGCAATATTTCCAGAAGTCTGATATGCTACATGAACCTCATGACCTTGACTGATTAATCGATCAAGAGTTCCTCCCATTGAAATCACATCATCATCAGGGTGAGGACTAAAAATTAGGCAACGTTTTGGATATGGATTAGATCGCTCTGGATATTTTCCTTGACTTATCTTTTGGTTTCCCCCAGGCCATCCAGTAATCATATTTTGCAGTTTGTTAAAAATCTTTATATTTAAATTATAAGAATTACCTTCAATATTGAGCAAATCGGACATTCCATTTTTATTATAATCTTCATCTGTTAGTTTGAGTACAGATTTTTTAATTTTTTCACAAAGCCAAATAACCGCCCTAAATGAGAACTTATCATTCCATTTACACGAACCGACAAGCCAGGGAGTTTTAATTCTGGTCAACTCAGAGGCAGCTTCATTATCTAAAACTACCGTTGCGTTTTCATGGTTTTGAAGATAGCTACAAGGGACATTCGAGTCAATCTTACCTTCAACAGCTTTACAAATAATTTCTGCCTTATTTGTTCCCCATGCCATTAAAATAATTCTTTTAGCGCTTAAAATTGTACTTACTCCCATTGTTATTGCCTTTTTAGGAACATTTTCAATTCCATTAAAAGCTGGAGCTGCATCAAACCTGGTTAAATAACCAAGACTTAAAAGTCTAGTTATTGAATTAGTATGTGAACCTGGCTCATTAAAACCAATATGTCCATTTCTTCCTATTCCTAAAATTTGAATATCAATACCACCTAGATTTTTTATTTTATTTTCATAATCACTACAATAATTTTCTATTTCATAATGTGACAAAGATCCTGAAGGTATATGTATGTTTTTGGGGTCAATATCAATATGGTTAAGAAGATTTTCATGCATAAAACAATGATAACTTTCAATATGTTCGGGGGGGAGTAAAAAATATTCATCTAAATTAAATGTAACCACATTTTTGAAACTTAACCCCTCATTGTGCATTTTGATTAGTTCTTTATAAACAGTCAAAGGTGAAGACCCTGTTGAAAGACCCAAAACACATAATTTATTTTCATTTTGTTTTAGTAAAATTAAGTCTTTAATTTCATTAGCAATATTTTTGGATGCATCTAAAACATGGTCAAATACAATGTTATGAAGTTTTTCATGACGATTTAATTCAAGTGCTCCGGGAGATTTATATACTAATATATTCATGAGATAAATATGTGAAAGTCAT
>CESJ01142705.1_pt1 | contig 12358 bp, 1 predicted proteins | sample 356311 | NCBI WGS metagenome assembly CESJ01 (sample SAMEA2621487, study PRJEB7988) | marine metagenome | biome: marine biome (ENVO:00000447); feature: surface water layer (ENVO:00002042); material: "saline water (ENVO:00002010), including plankton (ENVO:xxxxxxxx)" | depth 5 m
GAAACATTATGAAAATTTAGTTGAACCACGGAGGTGGTGGAAGTGGATCAACAACTGCTACTGTGGAAGTGAGTGACATTGAAACTGGTTCAACTCAAGTGATGATGAGTGCACCCAACATTCCTGAATTTGAAGAAATGGTGTCTAAATACACACACATTGAACATTTAGTAACAGAAATGCCTTCAGCTCAAAGATTTGATTTTATTTCATTAGATTGTGAACCTATTAAAAATTCTCTTCGCAATGCTACTGGAAGATGGACTTTGACATTTACAAATTATTTAGAACAATACATTGATGTTTCTGTCACCGATTTTTACCGTTTCATTGAACTTGTCAGTGACGGTATTAAAGGTGGTGAAATTGGATGGAGACCTGAAGATTACGACAAAGATCGTTTGACAAAATTGATGAAGTATCTATTTACTATTCAACAATATACGAAACATTATGAAAATTTAGTTGAACCACTGCAATCAATAGTAGCGCTGTTAAGAAAAAGTGGTGTTGCTGTTCATAAAGTGACCGTCAAAAAAATTGATCGTATGCGTACGAAATGGACTGAAATGCTTCATCACGTGTACACAGTACGTGATGCATTAAGTGCTGTACAATCTTTAGAAACAGAAAAAATTTATAGAAAAGAAGAACAACTCATGCTTGCTATTGAAACCTATTCTAAAACACAGGAATCAGATTTACCCACATATGTTATGGATGATCACAGTGAAGCATATTCCATTTTAGATCGATTGTATTTAGATCTCAAACAATTAGAAAATGATCAACAACAAATGAAAAGTGCACAAGAATTATTTGGTATGGATGTTATTGATGTTTCAGCTCTTGCTCGACATAGAAATACGTTAGGATCATTCAAACAAATGTGGGATATTGCAGCTCTTATAGAAGACGAAGCAACGGTTCGTGGAACGTACACATGGGGTGAATTGACAGAGAACTGTTTGGATGAGATCAATGTTGAACTGAAACGATCCATGATAATGCTTGAAGAATTACCTGGAGATGTTGCAAGAACAACAGTATATTTTACACTTCATGAACAATGTGCAAAATTGCAACAAACTTTACCGCTCATTGCAGATCTTCACGATCCAGCTATGCGTCCTCGTCATTGGCAACAACTAGCTCTGCAATTAAAGTCTCGTATTGACATTAGACGTGTACAGGATGGAACATTGACATTTTTAGAAGTAGTTGGGTTAGAATTGCATCATCGTCCTAGAATTGTTGCAGATGCTATTGGTAGAGCACGAAAGGAACTATCTGTTGAACGTGCATTAAGCGACATGAATCGAATATGGGCACGTCAAGAATTTAAATTTGAATTAGATCATTCAATTGGATTCAATCTTTTAGTTGTTGATGAAGAACTTTTACAAACACTGGAAGACAAACAAATTACTCTTCAAAACATTATGGCAGGTGCACATTTCGATCACTTTTCGAAGGAAGTTGAACAATGGCAAGCTATCTTGCATACTGTTGAGACTGTAGTTGTCGAATGGTTAGCTACTCAAAAAAGTTGGCGCAGTCTACGTGCTATTTTTCTTGGCAGCAGCAGTAGTTCTGAAGATCTTCAAAATCGTATTCCCAAACAATACGAACGGTACCGCACTGCTGATCAAGCGTTCAGAGATTTATTGCAAGATGTTCAAGCTGCTCCAAATGTTATGGCAACTTGTAAATTAGAATTTACTTCTGCCAAAGGTGAAGGTCCTTTAGCACAATTATCAAGGATGCATTCTGTTTTTGCTATGTGTCAACAAGCTCTTCTTTCTTTTTTGGCTGCCAAACAAGCTGACTTTCCACGATTTTGTTTCATTAGCAATGATACTTTACTAACCATTCTTAGCATGGGTGATGATGCTGCACAAGTACAACCTCATATTTCTAAATTATTTGATGGATTGAAAGGATTACAATTTAAACCACTAGACAACGAAAGTAATTCGAAGCAGCAACAACGGCAAGTAACACGCATTCCGTCGGTTTCATCTGATACGGATAGACAATTAAAACAATCACCAAATGTTACATCTGCAAAAGAAATGCTTGCCATTGGTATGTCTGGTACAGGAGATGAAACAGTTATATTTGATTACTCAAGACGTGTAAAATGTGGTGGACCCGTTGAAAAATGGCTTTCTAAAGTAGAAGCAAATATGCAAGCAGAACTCAAAGCACAAATTCAAAATGCACTCGTATCAGCAGCTGGATTTCAATATAAACCAAGACCTGCATGGGTTTTGGAACATCCATCTCAAGTAGTAGCAGTTGCTTCTCAAATTCAATGGACTACAGATCTTCGCAAAGCAATTGATGCTACTGGTTACGAAAACGAACATGTGTTACATGATTTTCATTTGGATCAGCAACGTATGTTGCGTGAACTTATCATGTTGGTACAAAGTGATTTGAAACCTGCGGATCGATTAAAAGTTATGACTATGGTCACTTTGGATGTGCATGGAAGAGATGTTGCAAAGAATTTTGTGGAAGATCCTGCTTTACTTGCTCGGGGATCAGATTCTTTTGCATGGCGATCACAACTGCATTCAACTTGGAACATGCAACTTTTTCCAACTAATGAAACCAATGATTTGGAAGAGAAAAATAAACAAGAAGTTCGAGGTGCAATGATATCGTGTTACGATGCCAAATTTGAATATGCATACGAGTACTTGGGTAATTGTGGTCGTCTGGTAATAACTCCTCTTACGGATCGATGTTATTTGACATTGACTCAAGCAATGAGACTGTGTCTGGGTGGTGCACCATCTGGACCTGCAGGAACAGGTAAAACGGAAACAACAAAAGATTTGGCTCATGCATTGGGACGTGCCGTTTGGGTTTTTAATTGTTCTGATCAAATGAATTCAACTGTATTGGGACATATTTTTAAAGGTCTATCATTGACTGGGTCATGGGGTTGTTTTGATGAGTTTAATCGTATTTCTACCGCAGTATTAAGTATTGTTTCAACACAATTTCGTGCTTTGACCGATGCCATGCGTGTGCAAGATTCCAGTCAAGATATAGAGGGAACTCAATTTTTATTAGATGGAGAGACGACAATAATGCATCGACATAAATGTGGAGTTTTTATAACAATGAATCCTGGATATGCAGGTCGTGCAGAATTGCCAGAAAGTTTAAAAACACTTTTTCGCTCTGTAACTATGATGCGACCTGATCTTTTATTGATTACAGAAAATCTTTTACTTTCTCAAGGATTTATAAATGCTGAAGCTTTAGCAACGCAAATAATAACAATGACGTCAATGAGTCAAAGTTTGTTATCCATTCAAATTCATTACGATTGGACATTGCGCACTGTAAAAACAATAATTAATATTGCAGGTAATTTGCGTCGTGATAGACCCAAAAAATCCGAAAATAGTATTGTATACAGTTCCATTAATACACTTATGTCTCCTAAATTAGTAGCTTCTACTGGTGATCAAAGTATATTTCGATCAATTCTTATATCATTGTATCCAGAATTTGCAGCGAAACTTAGAGATAATAGCGATGAAAGAAGTAGTAGCAGTAGCTCCAGTTCCAGTAGTAGTGACTCGGAGAGTGACGACGACAATGATACTGGCAATGTAATGGGCACGACAGATGGTTCTTCTCGTGATCTCGTCATACAAAGCACGCAGGCTGCTGGTCTGGAAGCCTCCGCAAGCTTTGTGCAAAGAGTACTAGATATTCGTGCGTTAGTCAAAGTACGACATTCGTTATTTATTTTAGGTGCTGAAGCTACAGGAAAAACAGAACTGTGGCGCACACTAGCCCATCTGAATACAAGAACTGGATTAGACACTACTTATCAACGTGTTTCTCCTAAAACAATGGATTTAGTGGAACTTTTTGGCCGCATTAATCCCAAAACAAAAGAATGGCAAGATGGGGTATTTACAGGAATTATGCGGTCGCAATCTGCTTCATCAAGCAACGGTCAAAAATGGATTGTTTTGGATGGAGATGTTGATCCAGAATGGATAGAATCTTTAAACACGGTGATGGATGACAACAAAGTGTTAACACTTGCAAACAACGAAAGAATTGTTCTACGTGATAATATGAGATTGATTATTGAAGCAGTGGATTTGACATATGCTACACCTGCAACTGTTTCTCGTGCTGGTGTGTTGTACGTGAACGATTCCGATGGAAGTTGGGAAGCTTTTGTAACTTCATGGACACGAAAACGATTTTCAAAACATGGAAAACGTTTGAGTGCCATTCAACATCTTATTACTGGTTATTTGCATGCAGCAACAGCACAATTGAATTCTGAAGGATGTCTACAACGAAAATATCAAATTGTTCCTGTATGTGCATTTGGTCTGGTTCAAACTACAATTAATTTGTTTGAAGCTTTGCTTCAATCCAACGCAACATTTTTTACTCCACGTAAATTACGTGAAAGCAGTTCTAGTGACGACGGGTCTTCTCACAAACTAGAACTATTAATTAGTTTTGCTGTAATTTGGAGTTTTGGAGTTGTAGTCAAACATGAACAACGTTGGCGTTTTAGTTCATGGATTCGTAATTTTTGGACTCAAGAGCATGGTTCGAGTCAAGTTACAATGCTTCAAATTGCTCACGGTCCAAACAATTCATCTACTGTTATCAAAGGAATGTATCCAGAAAGTGAGTCAGTCTTTGATTGGTTGCCTGTATTAATTGGAAGCGATGAACACACACATTTGTCTCCACTCTTAAACGATGGAAAACAATCCGTGCCATCGTCACAAGATGGTCCACAAATACAGGTTGAATTTCATCCATGGTCGAATTTAGTTCCTCAAAACGCTGCGCTTCCTATTAATCTTCCTCTTAAAATGCAACATGATGGTACCATTGAAGGCGTCGAAAAAGCATCAAGAATAGCACCTCCTTCACTGCAACAAATACTTATTCCGTGTGCTTCTTCGGTGTGTAACATGTATTTTTTGAAAAAACGTGCTCAAGTCAAAGAAAATGTTTTGATTGCTGGTCCTACCGGTTGTGGTAAAACTGTATTAATGCGTAGCTTTTTAGAATGGCAAGGATCACAAAATCAAACAGATGCAACTTCACGTGCAACTGCAACTGTTTCAAGAAGTGTATCGCTGACATATGCAACTACGTCGCAATCGCTGCAAACGTTCATGGATGAATCTCTGGAAAAGAAAGCTGGTAAAACATATGCACCTCCAGGACGTCAAAGTATTGTATTTTTCGTTGATGATATAAATCTTCCAGCTGTCGATGAGTACGGCACTCAATGTGCACTAACACTTCTTCAACATCATTTAGATACTGGTATCATGTACGATCGCGTTAAATTAGTAGAAAAACAAGTGCAAGGTGTGCGTTACGTTGCTTGTTTAGATCCTTCAGCGGGACAGGGTATACCTTATCGTCCTAGTACAGCCAGGCTGATACGTCATTTTGCAGTACATTCTTTAAGTCAACCAGCTGATGAACAAACAGTTGCAATTTTCACTCAAATCCTTTCTTCACATCTCTTAGAATGTTACTTTTATGGTGCAGCTTCAAGCATGCAAGGAGATGGCAATAATGCAGCCGCCAGATCTAGTGGTTCATATGCTATGTTTGAAACTGGAGCTCATGGAGTTGGAATGAGACTTGTTCAAGCAACTGTTTCACTTCATAATTCAGTAATGCGACGTTTTGTTGCGAGTGCCCAACATTTTTATTACGGATTTTCTATGAAACATATTGCAGACACAGTACAAGGTCTGCTTCAAGTTACACCGAGCGTGTCTTCGTCACCCAGAGCACTTGCTCGTTTGTGGCTTCATGAAACGTCTAGAGTATACAGTGATTGTTTATCCAGCACTAGTCATCGTAATGATTTTCTTCGTCTTCAACGTGATGTGTTGAGACAAGAAATTTGTACACCTGATATGGGTTCTGGTCGTTCTGGAAAAAATAACAATAATACAGGAGGTAAATTTGAAGGAGATCAACTTCTTGCTGCATGGTCGGCATCAGATACGTCGGAAGCACAGCAAGAATTTCAACGGCCAGAAATTGTATTTGGTCGCATTGGTGGTATGTCAGTAGCCAGATATGGTGAATTTCCAGGTGGAATTTCAGGTGCAACATCTGAACTGAACGATATTCAAAGTCAATTTTCTGAAAGTTTGAATTCATCTAACTTAGTATTGTTTCAAGAAGCAGTAACAGACATCATTAAAATTAGTCGAGTGCTGCAAGTTACCGGTGGACATGGACTTTTGGTTGGTGTGGGAGGTAGTGGAAAACGTAGTCTTACCAGACTTGCCAGTCGACTTGCACATGTTGATTTGCGTGAAATAAGACACGACAATCCAAACGACACAACTGAATTTTCTGAAACTTTAAAATCAATATGTCGTGAAGCTGGTGTTAAAGGACTGGTTGTTGCTGTTATGATTACAGAGCCATTACTTGCCAGTTCGTATGTGATGCATATTGTTAATTCAATGATGTCTGGTGGAGGAATGGGTGGCTTATTTTCCAAAAATGAAAAAGAACAAATGTGTCAAGCTGTAAAAGCTGAAGTACGACGTTCAGGTGAAATGGATACTGCTGAAAATTGCTGGGCACATTTTAATAAAGAAGTGTTACGTAATATACATATTGTATGTACAGTATCACCAGCCAGCAAAATTTTTCGTCAACAGTTTGTTAGATATCCATCTCTTATTCGTCGAACAACACGGATTCACATTTTACCTTGGAATGCTGAGGCTTTGAATTCAGTAGCGCAATCTTTTGTATCTCTTCTGAAAGAAGAAGATTTAAATTTAACGATTACAAAATGGGAAAATGATGTTGTAAACGACGTATTGGAGGAATATCGTCGTGGTTTAATAGCGAACAACGAAGATCCCACTTTAGAAACACATATGCATAGATTACTCAAACAACATTCAATGACACAACATCTTTCTAGTTTTCATGAAGATACATTTGAACATCATAAAAAGATTGTAGATTTTTTAGTCGGTGCGCATTCAAATGCTGGTCAATTAGCAGAAACATTAAGACATGAAAGAACAAGTTATGTTCATATTATACCAGCAATGTTTTTACGTGTTGTATCTGGTTTCAATAAACTTCTGTTGAAAACAAAACAAAACATTAAAAATAAATTTTCACGTCTAGCTTTAGGTCGTTTCAAACTAATTGCTACTACTGAACGGGTTGAAAAAATGCAAGAGACTCTTACTGTTGCTAGTGCAGAAGTTACTGTCGCTATGGAAAAAGCAGAACGTCAACGTGCAAAATTGGGAGAGGAAAGTCACAAAGTCGATGAAGAAGCGAAAGTTGCTGCATTGGAAGAAGAAGAATGTGAACGAATTCGAATTGATATACAAACATTGAAATCTGAAGCAGAAGCAGATCTTGAACGAGCATTACCTATTGTAGAAAAAGCACAACGTGCACTTGAATCTCTGGACAAATCTTCGCTTATTGAACTTAAATCTTTCAAAGCTCCACATCGAGATGTACATACTGTAATGATGGCTGTTCTTACGTTGTTGTCGGGTATTTCAGGATCCGGAGTCAAATTAAGACCCAATGAAAGAAAGAAAGGTCACCAATTTCTTAGAACAGGAGGCGATCCAAATGCTGGACCTTTGGGTTGGTATGCTGCACAACGTTGCATGCGTGATGTTGGTGGATTTCTTACTTTGTTACGTTCTTACGCTGATGTTATTGATCAAGGTCTTGTAGATGCAGATGCAATGAAAGCAGTCGATGCCTACTTGTTAATGCCCAATTTTGTACGAACAACCATTGAAAAACGATCCAAAGCAGCCGCTGGTATATGTGAATGGGTCATTAATATTCGTAAATATTATGAAGTGTGGTGCGAAGTTGATCCAAAACGTCAACATTTGAAAGCTGAAGCAAAAAGTTTGGCTAAAAGTGAAGCAAAACTTGTTTCAGCACGAAATCATTTTCGTAAAGTGCAAGAACAATTGACTCTTTTGACAGATGCGTTCACCAATGCAACGTCAAAAAAGAACGATGCATTACGCCGTTACCAAGGACTTTCACAAAAATTAGAATTAGCAGAACGTTTACATTCTGTATTAGAAAGTGAAAAATCTAGATGGGAAGCAGAAATTACAATTTTGAGTACAAAATCAAATTCATTTATAGGTGATACATTGATGAACATTACATTTGCTACATACAGTGGTGGTTTTGATAGTATGTCTCGGTATGTTTTTCTTCAAGAGCAATGCATTTCAACTGCTCGATCACTTGGTTTGGAAATATCTAAAGAATTGGAAGAGTACATGGCATCTCTTGCGGTAAACGAGCGTGAAAGATCAAATTGGTCCAGTTTGGGTGAGTTACCAGAAGATCACAATTCACAAGACAATGCAGCACTGCTAGCACTTGCCTCACATACACCACTCATCATCGATCCGCATCAGCAAGCAAGTCATTTTATTACTAAATTGCACCATCATACTAATGCACCTCTTCGTACAGCAACCATGATTGGATCAGCAAATACATCTACGGGTTGGAGATCTGTATTGCGTAGTGCAGTTGCTGCAGGTGAAACTGTTTTATTAGAAAATGTTGGAATGGAATTAGAACCTGAAATATTGAGAGTATTACAAGCTTGTCCATCGTGCAATACCCGTTTACCAGAACTTGCAGGAGATCAATTAAAACAAAATATGGGTGAGATTGAAGTTAGTAAATCAACTTCAAAATCTCAAGCAGTAGTCTCGTTTGGTGGTTTAGAAGTACGTGTTCATCCAAATTTTAAATTATTTTTAACAACACGTGAAGCTAGACCACAATTTTCACCAGATCTTCAAATTCAAACAACACTGATTGATTTCACTGTGTCTGAAACGGCATTAGCAGAACAGTTGTTAGGTGTTACTGTTGCATTAGAACATCCTAAATTAGAACAAAGAAAACAGAAAATACGATTCTCTCTTAATAAATTAAGAAGTCAACTCAAAGAACTGGAAGATGATCTGTTGTTGGCTTTATCTTCTTCACAAGGTGATGTATTGTCTAATGAAAAGTTAGTCATCAGTTTGGAACATACAAAACGTACTGCACTTGATGTTACGGTTCAAGTAGAAGAAGCCCATCGTGCCAGTGAAGAAACAGATGCTAAACGTGGTGTTTATATACCTGTCGCAGAACGAGGCGTCTTAATTTTTTCTATTTGGGAAAGTTTAAGACAAGTTGATCCATTGTATCAATTATCATTGGAATCTTTTATGCGTGTATTCATTCTTTCGATACAAAAATCTAGCGACGCTGCTAAATCAGGAGAATTAGGATTACGTATTGGCAAAACGATCACATCTGGTTTTGATCCAGATGATCCAGATATGTGGGACAATAAACGTCGTCTTATAGGTCCACCGAAAGCAGTAGCTGTTTTATTGGAATCTGTAACTATTTCCTGTTTTCGTGGTGCTGCACGTGTTCTTTTTGAACGTCACAAAGCAGGATATTTTTTTGCATTAGCACTCCGACTTCTGATGGTGTACATACCACAAGTTCTTCCCAACGATGTGGTTGATTTAATACTTGGTGAGTGGCTTCGTGACAGTGTACCGAGCGATCAACATTCACCATTGGAATGGCTTCCAACATCGGAATGGTTGGCAATTCTTCAATTATCTCAAATTGAAGATTTTGATCTTGATTTAGGGGATCATGGTGAATTCGATGGACCAGCAAAAGCGGTGTGTACTTGTTCGTTCAAAGCATTGCCGCAACACATTATGTCACATCCTGCACGTTGGGAAAGTTGGTTTCAAAGTAGTCATCCAGAAATGGAACATCTTCCCGGCGAATGGCGTGGAAGTTCCATTGTACATCATTTATGTTTGGTTCGAGTGTTACGTCCTGATCGAATGCGGCCAATGATATATAGACTTGCCGATGAGCAAACTTTATCGTTGGGTATGAATGCACGTTATGTACAGGCTTTGTCTGCACCATTTGATGTTGAATCGTTGTTACAAGATGCAACTTTACCAGATACAAAGACAGGAAATGGCAGTGAATCCGTCAGTCTTCAAGGTGTACGAATTGCACCTATGATTTTCCTTGTTTGTCCAGGAACAGATCCAACAACACAGATTCAAAAAGCAGCAAAAGTCAGTCGCAATCAATTATCTATTATGGCATTGGGACAAGATCAATTTGAAGCAGCTAGTAATATGATTCGTTCTGCGTGGTCCAAAGGTGGATGGGTTTTATTACAAAATATTCATTTAGTACCAGATGATTTGAAACGACTAACCGGTTTAATTGAAATGTTAAACAGTGCACCAATTCCACGTTCACGTCCTCCACGCGTTAAATTTTGTTTATTTATGACTGCAGAACCTGTATTGGCCTCCTTGGAACCACCACCCGTTGAATTAATTCGTGCTTCTTTAACAACTACTCTTGAACCACCTGGTTCTTTTGATGCACATTTAAAACGTGCTTTAGGAACATTTGAACCTGAAGATTGGTTAAAATGTGACCCTCAACCAATGGCATATCAAAGAACGTTGTTTTCCTTGTGCTATTGGCATTCCGTAGCGTTAAGTCGTCGTGATTTAGGTTCAGTGGGTTGGAGTACACATTATCCCTTTGGTGATACAGAATTGAAAATTAGTAGTCAAGTCTTACTACGTGTATTATTGGGAAGTGGATCAACTGTTGATGTCGTCGGTCTTCGACATTTAGTTGGAGAAATTATTTATGGTGGACATATTGTAGATCCCTTTGATAGACGTCTTTGTATGGCATATATGCGACGATTAATCAATGAAAACATGATGGTGAACGAAGAAGGATGCTATTTAGCCTATCCACATAAAAAACATGAATTCAATGGACTTGTCGTACCTCAAGTTGATGTTGTTGAGACTTTTTTTCATGATAAAATTATTAATTTTGAAATACCGCAAGAAAAACATGGACCATTATTACTTGGAATGCATCCTAGTGCTCAACTTGGATCTGCCATTCTGGAATCACAAAATATTGTAACAACGATTAGTCGACTGTTAAGTGTGTCTACTGGACATGGAACGGGTCCAATTGATTTAGAACATGTAGTTAAAACAATTGATAGTCTGTTAGATGATTTACCACACGTCGGTTCCGCATCAAACGATGATATGACATCGATTGGAAGTAGCGGTGGTATAGGAAGTGGTATAGGAAGTGACATTGGAAGTGGTACTTCAAATGCAAAAGAAACAGAGTCGAATAATACAGACAGATTAATCATGACACCATCTTCGGGAGCATTCAGTTTTTTGTATACACGTGAAAGAAAAACTTTGGTTGATAGTGTAACACGTGTTCGAGACGAACTTCGTGCTGCAGAATCATATTGTCGTGGTGAAACAATGGTAACTGAATTAACTACAGAAGTCGTAGAATCTGTAGCAGCTGGCGAAGCACCTAGACGTTGGGTGTTATGGATGTCACCCGATGTCTCTGTAGTTTCTTATCATGCAATGAGTCTGACGTCCTGGATTAGTAAAGTCAAACGTACCTATGAATTTCAAGCTTTATGGGGAGAAGCTGTCATGCGACAAAGTAATGGTACACCACCGTTAATAAATCTTTCTTGTATTCTTAATCCAAGAGCTCTTCTTGCCGCAGTAAGATTGGATGGAGCACGTTTGGCGGGGAAATCGTTAGACAGTGTTGTATTGGCTGCAAAGGTAACAACACGGCAACCACAAGGTGTGACGCGAAGTCCACAAAGTGGTGGTTTGTTTCTAAGTGGTTTAAAATTAGATGGTGCATTATGGGATTCTGCTGCAAACCCACCGTTATTAAAATCTGTAGTTGCAGGACAAGTTCAATCTTCTCTTCCAGTCGTGCACGTCTATTCCATGTTGCTTGAAGAAGTGAAAGCCAATGCTAAAGCACAAGCAACAGCAATCAGTAAACGAGATGACGATCTTGTTGATATGGATGGAACTGCATTGAATGACGATATACAATTACTGTACGAATGTCCAGTTTACGCAAATAAATTTCGTGGTAAATCTCATTTGTTTAACATACCATTTCCGTGTCATGAAGATGATCACAAATTGGAAAGATGGGTGATTCAAGGTGTTGCAGTGGTGTTGGCAGATGAGTAAAAGAGAGGAAGAAAAGTGTAGGAAAATGTAGGAATAGGAAAATAGTTGAACATACAAATTGTAGTAGTAGCTAGTAGGTGTACGAAGGTAGGTCGGGTGTACACCCGTTCCTACCTCTGTAACTAACTGTAACTGTAACAATACCTTCGAAGGTATGTAAATAAATAAAGAAT
>CESJ01055527.1_pt1 | contig 12351 bp, 9 predicted proteins | sample 356311 | NCBI WGS metagenome assembly CESJ01 (sample SAMEA2621487, study PRJEB7988) | marine metagenome | biome: marine biome (ENVO:00000447); feature: surface water layer (ENVO:00002042); material: "saline water (ENVO:00002010), including plankton (ENVO:xxxxxxxx)" | depth 5 m
ATCATTTATTACTTTAATAAGCTTTGCATTTTTATCGTAAACATGTGTTTCAGTTGGGAACCTATTATAAGGTACTATATAAGAAAAAGGAGGTTTTATAAAATCTACCAACAGATATTTTTTGTCCGGAGATAATTGAATATTTTTATACATTCTGGTTGGAAGCCATTTCATGTATTCTCCCTCAATATTTATTTTTAACAATACAGATTGACTTAATTGTTTAAAATTGTAAACATCAATAGGGCTTTTTAGTAAATCTTGATATGTTCTGTTTTGTGCTTTTGAACCATTATTTTCAGTCACAGTAGGACCGGTTGGAATAGATGTAGCACTATTAATAAGAGGACTCATATCCTCAGGTATTGATTTTATTATCAGCTCACTATCATTAATCCAGTTAATTACATTCCCCATAGTTGCATTAGCTTTAGAGTTGAATATTTTTTTAGCAATAAGTGAAGTAATATCCAGAATCCATATTTCAACCCCATCATCAGTTGTATTACTCATAGCTACTTTGTTTTCATCTGGTGAAAACTGAAAATTTGAAAGATTTATTGATTTAGGTAGGCCTACAATGTCTTGTGGGTTTTTACTTTCGTTAAGTTTGGTTACTTGTACTTTATTGTAATAAGTAGTTCTGCTTCCTATGTGACGCTTAGGATCAACTCTTAATCCACCTAGCCTTAATTCTTCTCTTGAAAGATCTTCTATATTTTTATAAGCAGGACGATATAAAAATATCATAATATTATTATCACTATTTCTAATTACTGAAGGTGCTAAATCAATATCTATAAGGTCTAATAGAGTTTGTTTTGGTGTTTTGTAGTCAGAGTTAACCTGTGAATTTACATATATTGATAGAAGCAATAAAAATGAAATTAAAGTACGTTTTAGCATAGTCGTATATTTTATTAATTTAGTCTTTCTTCAATTTACAAAAATCTTAAATTCCAATTTAAATAATTTGTTTTATTTATGAAAAAAAATTTTTATTTCAAAAAAAATATTCGATCATCTCATAGATTTAAACTAATTTTAAATTTTTAATTGTGTTATGCAATCTTGTTATATATAATTTTAATAAAAAATAAAAAAATGAAAAAAATTTATGTTTTAATTTTTACAATAATCTCAAGTTTGGGTTATGGACAGATGATTCAAAAATCATCTTGTTCAAAAATGGCTAATCAAATTACTAATAAAGCCCTAGAACATATGATGAATTTAGAGTTTTTAACAGCAAGAGGAATGGCTGAAGCAGCCCTAATAGTTGATGATAATTGTGGATGTGCTAAATTAATTGTAGCGCGTGTTAGCTCCTCAAACAAAAACTTTGGAACTCGCGCAGATAAGTTAAAAATGATTGATCGTTCAAAATTAAGTGGAGAAGAGCAAGTATGGTATGATGCGCTAGGTACTGGAGATTCAGAAAAGTATTCTTCTATTCAGAAAGCAGGTACAATAAATTTCCCTAATAGCCCACTTGTTCACTACTTGGGTACTGGAGGTACAAATTACAAATCATATAAGGCTTTTGCTGAAAAATTTCCTGACCAAGCATCATCTGCCTACAATATGATGTCATACGGATATTTGAGAGGAGAGTATGGATCTGTTGATAAGGAAAAAGCAATGGAATATGTTATAAAGTCTCAAAAAATGCATAATGGTCCTAACGCTTTTGATTCAATGGCTGAGCATTATGCTTCGCTTGGTGAGTATGATAAAGCGCTTGAAAATCAACTAAAAGCATATGATTATGCTACATTTACTTCTCCATATCAACCTAAGATAGGAATGTACTGGAAAAAAGCAAATAAGATTCAACTTATCAAGGACATAGAAAAACTCCAATCCGATATGCAAGATGCTATTCTAAATGCAGATAAAGAAGCATTTAAAAAATTTACTCATCCTGATATTGTAATAAGTACAGGAGATTCAAATTTGGGTGAGTTTTACGATTTTAGTGAAGAAAATTTAAAACTTGATGAAAATTTCTCTTGGGATAGTTTTGAATTAGAAAACATTAAAGTATATTTTTCAACTGACATGAAGACTGCAGTAGTTACGTTTTATGCAAAGGGAGGTTATACAATGAATGGTTCAGATCAATCAACTCCATATAGCACTAGAGGTTCTTCTGTGTGGGTGGAAACTAGTCAAGGTTGGAAAACTATGCATAGTAATTTTGCACCGAATAAAGGTAAAATAGGATTGCCACAGAACTAATAAATATTATTAAAATGATAAAAAAGGGAATTATTAAATTCCCTTTTTTTATTTTTAGATCATGAAATATTTTCAATTTATATTTTTGTTTTTGTCTTTTAACTTGGTGCATTCCCAGGAAATATCTGGAATTGTAATTGATAGTCTTAATAATGAGTCAATTCCTTTTGCAGCAATAACTTCCAACTTTAACAATAACACAATTACGAATGAAGACGGTAAGTTTAGGGTATTTAAGGATTCTTCTTTCAGTGAAAAAGATTCTTTATTTATTTCTTCAATAGGATTTCGTTCTCTATCATTATCACTCAATAATAATAATAAATTTATTCGAATAGTATTATCTGCAAAAGCAATACAATTAAAATCTGTTGAAGTTAGAAATAGAAAAAAACTTTCAGTAGATCAAATATTAAAAAAAGTTAAAAAAAATGTAGCTAATACATATGATTTAGGATATAGATCAAAAAAAATATTTTGGAGAGAGACGGGGATGGGAGAGACCAAGAAAATAGATTTTAAAATAAAAAATTCATCTATTGTAGAGTTTGATCAAGACTTCATGGATAGTATAAGCTCAACAATTCCAAAAAAAACTAATTTTTACTTAGAAAACCTTTTAGATTTTTATGGAAATAGAGATCCTGAAAATCAAAAAATAAGCATTGTAAGATCAGCAAGGTTATTAAATAAAGAAAATCAAATTAGTCTAGAACTACTACAAAATAAAATTCAGCCTATAGTTGAGCTTCGGGTTAAACCAGATTCATATTTTAAATTTAAATCTGGAATACTTCCTCTCGATATTACATTGGATGGTGTTGATTTAAGGGCAATTGATTCAACAGATAATTCTCGATTAGAAAAAATTAAAAAAAATGAATTAGATGATAGAAAAAGATTTAATAACAGCATTAGGAGATTTATTAAAAAAACATCTAACTATTATTTAAGATATGATTATGAAAAAGAAAGGTTAGACCTTGAAGTTTTTAAAAAATCTCGTTTATATAATTTTAAATTAGTAGAACTTTCTTACATCGGATATGATCCAATTTATATAATTGATTACACACCTAAATCGTCTAAAGCCCTCTATAAAGGAAGGCTTTATATTCATGCTGATGATTTTGCAGTAGTTAGAATCGATTTTAATAGTATTGACGTTTTGGATGATTTTGATTTATTTGGTATTTCATATAGTCTTGACTATCGATTTGGAAAACAAATATTTAAGAAAAATATTAATGGAAAATATGATTTATATTTCAGTGAAAACAACATTCAAAGATCATTTGGCTTAGATAGACCTCTTAAGATAATTGAAAAAAATAAAAATGTTAAGGGAAGAAGGAAGCAAAATCAATTAAAAATGAATATAATTTTTAAGGCTAGGAGTAAAATCAAAACTGAGTTTATAGTTCTTAATAATATTTCTATTAAAAAAAGTGATTATCAATCTTATAAAGAAATTGAATCAGATTTACCTTTTGAATTAACAAAATATGATCCAGATTTTTGGAATGGTTATAACATAATTGAACCTAGTGAAGTTTTAAAAAGTTTTAAGATTGAGAAAAATTAAATAATGTTAAAGAATCTGGAGAAAATAACTAAATATTTTCCTTTCTTGGTAATTGTTTGTTCTGTTCTATCTCTCTATAATCCAAATTTATTTATTTGGTTTTCTGATGATTTAATCACATACGGATTAGCTGGAATAATGCTTGGAATGGGGCTTACCTTAAAGATTAGTGATTTCAACGAAGTATTAAAATCACCCTTGTGGCTTTTAATTGGACTTGTTTTACAATTCACTATTATGCCCTTTTTTGGATGGTTACTTGGAATTTTATTCAATTTACCTCCTTATTTTGCAGTGGGGTTAATATTAGTTTCATGTTGTCCAGGAGGAACAGCATCAAATGTTATAGTTTATTTGTCTAAGACAAATGTAGCTTTATCTGTAGCTATGACAACTTGCTCAACTATTTTTGCAATTTTTTTAACTCCACTATTAACAGCTTATTTTTCTGGCAGCTATCTAGATGTTGATGCATGGGGTCTGTTTTTCAGTACTCTAAAGGTTGTACTATTGCCAGTTGGAATAGGTCTTTCATTAAATATATTATCTCCAAGAGTTACAAATATTCTTAAACCCTTTTCACCTTCTATAGCAGTCATATTGATAACCTTAATAGTTGCAAGCATAATTGGCCAAGGCAAGGACATTATTTTAAGTTCTGGTCTTAGTTTAATTTTTTCAATTATGATTTTGCATCTAATAGGTTTCATAATTGGATTTATAGTTAGTTACATGCTAACTAAGAATAAAACCATAAGTAAAACAATCTCCATTGAGGTTGGAATGCAAAACTCTGGCCTTGGTGTTGTATTAGCAAGAGAAAATTTTATAAATCCTGCAACTGCTATTCCTTCTGCAATTTCAAGTTTAGTGCATTCTATATATGGTAGTGTTTTTGTTAGTCTTTTTAAAAATAAAAATAGTTTATAAATTATCAAAAGCATTATCAGGTAGCTTTTCTATAAAATCAGTCAAGTTTTTTAACTCCAAATAGTGATTAGATAAAAGAGAATTAGGTTTTATATAATTAAAGTTTAAATATCTCCAAAATGTCATTGAAACTCCAGCATAAACAGTAAAAGCTTTTAATGATTTTAATTCATTTTCTGAAAGATCAATTATGTTCTTGTAACCAATCATTAAGTTTTTAACTTTATCTAAATTAATAAGTTGATCATCTCTGCACACTCCAATTATGGCCATTCCAATATCATAAATTCTATAATAGAATGCTGATTCTTCAAAATCCATTATTGTAATTGACAGTTCATCATTACTTACTATGATATTATCATAAAACACATCACTATGGATAAATGATTTTGTTAGATCAATCTTAAAAAAAGGTTTCAAGTATTCAATTTTTTGGTTTAACCATAATTGAAACTTTGAGCTATCTGAATACTTTTTAAGATCATCAAATTTCTCCTTACCATAATTAACTTGACTTGGAAGATAAGAGGGGGGGGGGATCATGTGAAGTTTTGCAATCTGTTCTCCAATCAGTTTTAAAATATTCTCAGAGAAGTTTTTTTCAATTTTCCCTTGTATATACTTCTTAATCATTATTGGCTTTTTATTCCATACTAAAATAGGGTTGCCTTGTTTGTTGTTAATTGTTTTTGATGTGTGAAAGTTGTTTTGATTTAAATATTCTAATAAAAGAGCTAATTCTTCTGCTTTTTCAAAAGACTTTTGTTCACAAATTGACAATACATAACTTTCTTCATTAGATGTAATTTTGTAGTTGGAGTTTTCTAAACCACCCACTAAAACAGTAAAAGAGTCAATTTTGTGTAAATTAAATCTACTTGAAATTGATTTAATTTCATCTTGATTCAAAGAAGTATAATTTGCCATAATTAATTAATATTATTTGATCGATCCCAGTTAGTTTCAATTGCATTTAAAAGAGACTCCTCAAGGTTTGAATATTCACAATGGTATCCCTTTTGACATTTATTTTTAGCATCTTCAATTGATTTATGTTTTGCAGCCTCAGGGAGTTGTGTTTTATTCAATGATTTTAAAATTACTTTTGGAAATTTTGCTGGATGTGCAGTTGCAAGACATATTGTCTTGTTTTGATTAAGCTTTTCATCAATTGAGTTAAGAGCAGAGATAGCAACAGATCCGTGAGGATCTAAAAGGTATTTTTCCTTTTCATATGTGTTTCTAATTGTTTCAAGAGTTGATTTATCAGAAACACTAAAAGATAAAAATCCATCTCTGTATGATTTAAATGTTTTGTCGTCAAAATGAAATTCTCCTTTTGTTTCAAATTCGTTAGACCATTTTTTGATGTTTTTAGAATTTTGACCATTACAGAAATACAAATATCTCCAAAAGTTATAAGGAATTATTATGTCAATTGCTGAAGAAACAGTTTCGTGAATTTTGTCTTTTGAAATAACACCATTTTTAAAAATTCTATTTAAGGATTCATTTTTATTATTTGCTATTATAAAGTTTTTAATTGGAAGCCCCATTTTTCTTGCAAACCCTCCTGCACATAAGTTTCCAAAACCTCCTGATGGCACAGATATATTGATTTCTTCTCCAAGATAATCTGCTACTTTAAAATATCCATAAAAGTAGTGGGTCATTTGGGCAATTATTCTTCCCCAATTAATAGAGTTGATACTTGAAAGTTTAACCTTTGTTTTAAATTTTTTATTTGAATATAGTTTTGCAATTACCGCATCTAAATCATCTCCTCCTTCTGGACAATTATAAACTCCGACTGGATGAATATTGTCATTGTGTAATGTGGTCATTTGTCTTTCTTGTTCCTCTGTAATTAGACCTTTAGGGTATAAGATCCAAGCGTCAAGTGAAGATTTTCCAGCAATATAATTAGCGGCAGCAGGTCCAGTATCACCAGTTGTAGCTACTATTATAGAAAAGGACTCTTTTCTTCTATTTAATAAAAAATCAATAAGATTTACTAAAAATGATTGCCCTATATCCTTAAAAGACAAAGTAGGACCATGAAATAATTCCATGATGTAGGTTTGTTCTCTAGATTTAAGTTTATAAAGAGAAACTACATTCTCATCTTCAAAACTATCATAAGATTTATCAATTATAATTTTTAAATCGTTAGATGATATGATATCTCTATCAATAAATAATGATACTATTTCAAAGCAAAGATCCTTAAAACCTAAATTTTTCCATTTTTCCAATTCATTTTTAGATATTTTAGGTAGTTTTTCAGGAACATATAAGCCTCCGTCAGGAGCAAAACCGTTAAGTATGGCAGTTTCAAAATCAACAGGATCACTTCCTCCTTTATTACTTATATATTTTAACATACTATTTCTATTGATTATTTTAAATAATTGTAATAAACTTTTGATGCTATCGCTATATCTTGAACTGCAACTCCAGTAAGATCAACAACAATAGTTTGATTATTATTTCTGTTAAGAGTAGAGTTTTGAATTGCAGATCCGAGTTCGATAATCTTTTTTTCATTAATCACATCTTGAGTTAATGCTTTAAAAATTTCACCTCTACTTTTACACTGTGAAATACTATCTCCAATAACAAAATCAGCATTTCTAAGAATTTCACTATCTAACTCCTGTTTATTTACTGTATCAGAACCTACCGCTACAATTAGTGTTCCTGATTTAATATCCTCTGATTTTAATAGTGGATTTTCTGAAGCAGTAGTTGTAATGATTACATTAGATTTTCTTGCTAAACTAGCCGGACTTGAGCTAATTTCAACATCAAAATGATTTTTAATTTCTAAATAAAACTTTTTTATTCTGTTTTTGTTTCTACCCCATATAAAAACTTTTTTACATGGGTTATTTTTTTGAATATACTCCAATTGAAGCCTTGCCTGAATTCCTGAACCTACTATTCCAATTGAATGGGTTTTACTTGGAGAGAAGTGCTTTACGGCCAAAGCTCCTGCAGCAGCTGTTCTAATATTAGTTAAGTATCCTTCGTCAAGTAAAATCGATTCAAGTTTGCCTGTTTTTTGACTAAACAAAAGCATCATTCCTTGTCCAGAAGGGATATCTAATTTATAATTTTCATAAAATCCTGAAGCTATCTTAATTACATAAAAATCTTCTCTTTTTATATATCCATATTTAATATGAACATCTCCTGGAGGATCATTAAAAACAAGCTCACCTACTGGAGGAATGACAGTATTTCCATTACTATATTGAATAAAAGCTTCTTGCATTAAATTAATTACATCAATATTTTTCAGTATTGGTTTGATTTCGTTAAGTGTTATTAATTTTGGCATTATAATAGTATTAAATACTTAAAATTAGATATTTAATTTTTCAATAGTTATTTAACAATTAAAAAATATTAAATTCCTTTTTTTATTTTAGCAATTTAAATTAAGTATCAATGGATAATGAATTTGATAAGTATTTAGAGTTTCACAAAACTTATGGTGGAACCGGAAAAATGTTCAATTTTAATTTTATTAATTATAAAAAAGGTTTTTTAAAATTAGAAGGGGAATTTTCACCACAAACGTTAAACCCTAATCAAAGCGTACAGGGTGGACAGATGACATCCATGCTTGATGATGTTACAAGTTTACTTCTAATATATGAATCTAAGGGGTCTATTTATCCAAGTTCAACAAACCTCCATAGTATTCATCATAGACCTCTTTTTAAAGGAAAAGCTATCGCTACAGCTAAGATGGTTATGTTAGGAAAAAATATAGCTACAATTAAAGGAGAGTTATATAATTTGGATGGAAAACTAACAACCACATTAATTCACTCAGCTTTTTTAATTAAAAAATAATTTAAGCTTTAATTATTTCAAATGAATAGTATGGATTCGAATTCTCAAAGAATTAATCTAGTTTTTAGAAGGTTAGGGTTCGGGTGCTCATTGGTAAATATTAATGAATATTCTAATTTATCAAATTCAGAGCTCATTGATCAGATAATTAGTGAAGCTAAAAACCTTGAATTAACTAAAGAACCAGAATGGGCATTTTGGGACAATAAACAATTCAATACATCAAATAATAATAAAAGTTACTACAACACAATCTGGCAAAAACAAGCATTTATTGATATGACAACTAATGGTTTTAGAGAAAGACTTGTTTTGTTTTGGAGTAATCATTTTGTTGTAGAATATTTAGACTTTAATCAACCAGCATACCTATATCAATACTATAATATTTTACAAACCCATTGTTTAGGAAATTTTAAAAATTTTGTTAAACAAATAGGCTTAACCCCAGCTATGCTAAAATATTTAAATGGAGTTGAAAATAAAAAAAATAGTCCTAATGAAAATTATGCAAGAGAACTTTTTGAATTATTTACATTAGGAGAAGGAAATGGATATACTCAGGAAGATGTTTCTGAGACTTCGAGAGCTCTAACAGGTTACAATAGAAGTAGTAGTGGTGGCCCCATTACGTTTAACAATAACACATTCGATGAAGGAGAAAAAACTATTTTTGGAAAAACAGGAAATTGGGGTTACAATGATGTAATTGAAATTCTATTTATTGAGAAAAAAAATACAATTGCTCAATTTATATCTTCCAAGATTTACAGGTATTTTATTAGTCCAGAAATAAATGAAATAATTGTTTTGGAAATGGCCACAACTTTGATTGAAAATAACTTTGAATTGATTCCGGTTTTTTCTAAAATGTTTAAAAGTGATGATTTTTTTGACCCCATAAATAGTAATGTTTTAATAAAAAGTCCAATAGACTTAATGGTTGGTCTTCATAAGTCATTAAACTTTCAGCTTCCAGAAAATTTAGATTTAGAATTGAATTTTAAAAACAAATGTAGGGATATGGGTCAAAACATATTTTCACCTGTTGACGTTGCAGGTTGGCAAGGCAATCATGATTGGATAAATTCAGAAACATTACCTAAAAGATGGGAGTTTGCAGATTACTTATTAATTAAATATTGGAACAAAAACAAGTATCAGTTTCAAAAACTTGCTATTGATATAGCAGGCAAGGATGAAACAGATATTAATTTAATTATTATTAAAATTAAAGATTTCTTATTTTGTCCTTATGAGATGAGATCTGATGAAATGGTTGATGCTATTAATATTTTTAAAGGTGAGGTTCCTGAAAATTATTTCGAGGATGGAACTTGGAGTTTGAATGATAATTCGGTTCGAAGACAGGTTTATGATCTGCTAAGATTCTTCATAGGTTTACCTGAATTTCAATTGAAATAAAATGAAGAAAGAAAATTCAAATAAAGTTAAAAGTATTACTCATGACGAAGATCATGCTCAATGGAACCGAAGAGGTTTTTTAAAAACCCTCGGTGTGGCAGGTGGAGGTATGATTTCTTTTGGTAGTAGTGCACTTTCAGTTGTAGATTCTAGCTTTTTAAATACTGCTTTGAGTGATGCTAATTCAGATCGAATTTTAGTTTTAATTCGTCTCAAAGGTGGAAATGATGGTTTGAATACGATTGTTCCTCTTTATGATTTTGATCTTTATGCTAACAAACGGCCTAATATATATATTCCTGAAAACAAACTTATAAAACTTAATGATGATTTTGCAATTCCAAACTATATGTCATCAATTGAAGATCTTTGGAAAAACGGATCTATGAAAGCAGTTCATGGAGTAGGTTACGGTGATCAGAACCTCTCTCATTTTAAATCTTCTGAAATATGGGCTACAACAACAAAAGACAGTAACACTACCTCAGGTTGGTTGGGTAGGTATTATGAAGACAAACATATTGACTATTTAACAAATCCACCAAAAAACCCTCTTGCGATTCAGGTTGGAAGTGGGGGAGATATTATTTTTAATGGTGACCTTACAACTTATTCATTTTCAGTATCTAGCCCGCAAAGATTAAAAAAAGTTGCAGAAAACGGAACATTATTTGATACAAAAAAAACTATAAATAATACACATGGAGATCAAGTATCGTTTTTAAGAGAAGCTTCTAACACAACCTTTAGATATGCATCTGTAATTAACGATGCGTATAATAATTCAAATCAATTTGACTCTTATCAGGATAATAACTTTGATCTACAATTGAGTTTGGTTTCACGTTTTATTAAAGGTGGACTAGGAACTAAAGTTTATATGGTTACACTTGGAGGTTTTGACACTCATGCTAATCAATCCGATAGACATGAAGTATTGATGAGTACTTTAAGTAATGCTCTAAAGACTTTCTATGATGATCTTAAAAAGTATGGAATTGCAGATAAAGTGCTTTCAATGACTTTTTCTGAATTTGGCCGTCGAGTTTCAGAAAACGGATCAGGTGGAACAGATCATGGATCTGCTGCTCCTATTATGTTTTTTGGACCATCGCTTAATGGAAGTTCACTTATAGGGAATCATCCAAATCTAAATTTTTTAGATACAGGAGGTAATATGGAAAGTACTATGGATTTTAAATCAATTTATGCAACTGTTTTAACAGATTGGTTATGCGCAGATCCTGACCTTGTTAACCGTTCTTTACTGGGGTCAGAATATAATCTCATAAACTTAGGCTTTAGTTGTAATGGAATTGAAAATCTTGAACTTACCGGAGATCCAATTTTATCAATGCATGCTGCTGTTATTGATAATAAAGGTACGAGCTTGTATCTTAATGTTAATGAACCTGTTCAATTGGAAGTTGTTATTTTTGATATTTCAGGCAAAAAAGTTGGAACTGCATTTAAAAATCAACTTAGTTCAGGACCTCATAATTTCCCGCTACGTTCTAATGAATACAATAGTTTACCAACTGGTCATTACTTTTATAAAATAATAGTTAATGGTAATCGTACTTTTAGTAGAGCTTTTATGGTGAAATAATTTAAAATCAATTAAATTTATTAATAAAATAGAACATATAATGAATAGACAAATTTTATTAATAGTGCTTTTGATGCTTTTATCTAACTCTAATTTAAAGGCTCAAGAAGATACAATCATAAATCAAATGATCAAAGAAGCGGAGACAAACTCTCAACTGGAAATCTTAGGTCAAGAACTTTTGGACGAAATTGGTCCAAGATTAGTTGGAACACCACAAATGAAAAGTGCACATGATTGGGCAGTAAATAAATATACTCAATGGGGAATTAAAGCCAAAAATGAAAAATTTGGAACCTGGAGAGGTTGGGAAAGAGGAATTTCTCATATAGATATGCTTCATCCTCGAGTTCAAAGCCTTCAGGGAACTCAACTTGCTTGGAGTCCTTCTACACCGCGAAATGGTATTAACTCGGAAGTTTTAATTCTTCCCACAGTCAATGACTCACTTGAATTTGCTCTATGGCTTCCATCGGTAAAAGGTAAAATAGTTATGATATCTAAATTAGAATCTACCGGAAGACCTGATTATAATTGGAAAGAGTTTGCTACTGAAGTATCTTTTGAAAAAATGAAATCTGAAAGGAAAGTTTCTTCAGCATCATGGAATCAAAACATGAAGAATACTGGGTACACTTTTAGAAATATACATGAAGCATTAGAAAATGCTGGAGCAGTTGGATTGGTTAGTTCA
>CESJ01024291.1_pt1 | contig 12328 bp, 7 predicted proteins | sample 356311 | NCBI WGS metagenome assembly CESJ01 (sample SAMEA2621487, study PRJEB7988) | marine metagenome | biome: marine biome (ENVO:00000447); feature: surface water layer (ENVO:00002042); material: "saline water (ENVO:00002010), including plankton (ENVO:xxxxxxxx)" | depth 5 m
AAAAAAAAACTCAAACATTATCGTTTGAGTTTTTTTAATATGATTGAGTATGACTTTATTAAAAAAGGCTCTTATATTTCCCAGGATTTACTTCGTTCATCATTTCATAAACTTTTTCAAAAACGTCTTCTGCAGAAGGTTTTGAAAAATAGTCACCATCCGTTCCATAAGCAGTTCTATGTGCTTTTGAAGTTAGTGTAGCTGGTTTACTATCTAAATATTTATATCCGTTTTGATTTTCTATTATTTCTTGTAATAAATAAGCTGAAGCTCCACCTGGTACATCTTCATCAACTACTAATAATCTATTTGTTTTGGCAACAGATTTAACAGTTTCATGATTAATATCAAAAGGTAATAAAGATTGAGCATCTATAATTTCTATATTGATGCCAATTTGTTCTAAATCTTTAGCCGCTTCTTCTATAATTCTTAGTGTAGATCCGTAAGAAATAACAGTTATATCATCTCCTGGTCTAATCGTTTCAACTATTCCAATAGCAGTTTTATAAACACCAAGATTCAATGGCATTTCTTCTTTTAAACGGTATCCATTTAAACATTCTATTACCAGAGCAGGTTCATCACCTTCTAATAAAGTATTGTAAAATCCAGCTGCTTTTGTCATATTCCTAGGGACTAAAACGTGAATTCCTCGAATATTATTTATAATTCCCCCCATAGGAGACCCTGCATGCCAAATTCCTTCTAATCGATGGCCACGAGTCCTTATTATTAAAGGAGCTTTTTGTTTGCCAAAAGTTCTATAAAGTAATGTAGCCAAGTCATCACTCATAATTTGTAATGCATAAATTAAATAATCTAAATATTGAATTTCTGCAATTGGTCTAAGCCCACGCATCGCCATTCCTATCCCTTGACCAATAATAGTAGCTTCTCTTATTCCAGTATCTGAAACTCTAAATTCTCCATATTTTTCTTGTAATCCTTCTAGTCCTTGGTTCACATCACCTATAAAGCCAGCATCTTCACCAAATATTAATAATTCTGGATGTTTTTCTAAAAGAACATCAAAGTTGTCACGCATAATTATACGTCCATCTACTAGATTTTTTTCTTCTTTATACCTTGGACTTTCAGGACCAATTTTTAAGATAGATTTTTTTGTTTCACTTGTTAAGTGAGAAGAATATTTTTGCTGAATTCTATTTGAATATATTTTTATAAATTCCTGAAGTTGAATTTTTTCTGAAAATTCCTCATCTTTTAAATAACGTAAACTTTTACGAAGAGTTACTAAAACGTCCTTTCTGTTTGGTTCTGATATTGATTTTAAGTTATTAGTATACTTTAAAATAAAAGCTTTATTACTACTTTTTTGCGCTACTTTCTCTAAAATATTTAAAGCACTGTTTAACTCAATTTTTATTTCATTTAAATAATTGTTCCAAGCAACTCTTTTTGAATTAATAACTTCTTTTTTTGCTTTTTTATCTATGAGAATCAGCTCCTCTTCGGAGTTCACAAACTTTAAAATTTCCCCATTTTCAGTTTCTAATTCAAAATTTAAGATCCATTCTCGCATTTTAGTAATGCAATCAAAATCTTTTTCCCATCGTAAACGTTCAGCATCTTTATACCGCTCGTGTGACCCAGAAGTTGAGTGTCCTTGTGGTTGAGTTAACTCTTTCACATGAATTAATACAGGTACATGTTCTACTCTAGCTATTTCTGATGCTTTACTATATACATCAATAAGTTGGGTATAGTCCCAACCATTTACGACAAATATTTCATACCCTTTATTTTTTTCATCACGCTGAAACCCTTTTAGTATTTCAGAAATACTTTCTTTTGTTGTTTGATATTTTGCATGTACGGATATTCCGTAATCATCATCCCAAACACTCATTACCATAGGGACTTGTAAGACGCCAGCTGCATTTATAGTTTCAAAAAATACACCTTCACTGGTACTTGCATTCCCAATTGTTCCCCATGCAACCTCATTTCCGTTATTAGAAAAATTAGAGCTATTTTTTAAAACTGTAATATTTCTATATACTTTTGAGGCTTGTGCTAAACCTAGTAAACGTGGCATTTGGGCCGCTGTTGGTGATATATCTGAGGAAGAGTTTTTTTGTAGTGTTAAATTTTTCCAAGAACCATCTTCATTTAAACTGTGGGTCGCAAAATGCCCACCCATTTGTCTTCCTGCAGACATTGGTTCTACTTCGATATCTGCGTGAGCATATAAGCCTGAGAAGAATTGTTGTGCCGTTAATTCACCAATCGCCATCATAAAAGTTTGATCTCGATAGTAACCAGAACGAAAGTCACCATTTTTAAATGCTTTTGCTAAAGCTAGCTGAGGGACCTCTTTTCCATCACCAAAAATACCAAATTTAGCCTTCCCAGTTAAAACTTCACGTCTACCTAATAAACTACATTCTCTACTAATTCTTGCGATTTTGTAGTCATTTAAAACTTCAGCTTTAAAATCTTCAAATGAAATGTTATGTTTTTGTTGAGTTTCTGTGTTAGTCATAAAACAGTAATTTTAAGTCATACAAAAGTACTGATTTTAAACTAAATTTAAAAAGTTATATTTTTTTTGAATATAATTAAATATAATACAATTAAATAAAGCTTTTTATAAGAATATCATAAAAAACCGCGTCTAAAAAAATTATAAATAGATTGGATGTCAGCCGTTAGTGTAAACCTAACTTTCTCTACATATGATTTTTGAGATATTTCCCAGCCATTATTAGAGTATATTGGTAAATAAACTTCTAAAATATTATGAATAAAATTAAACCGGACTCCATTTTCATAAGCAAAATAAAGAGACTCACCTTTATTCTTTAAAAAAGCAGTTCCATTATAAGCCTCAACCCATTTCCACAAACCTATACTTGAATTAGTAGATAACATATATTGATTCGCATATCTAACAGGTAAAACTGATTTAAATCCTCCTTGATTTATAATGAATTGTTGGCTAAACAAACCTGAGCTTTCAGACCTTCCAAAATAGTTAAGTTCAAATAAATAATCGTTCGCTCTATCTAAGCCAAAACTAAAATAATCACCCGTTGTACGATTATTTAAAAAAGCACCTGCAAAAACTCTGAAGTCTAATTGGGTATCTTTTGAAGTCAAACTTCTATATCTTAAATCTAGAGAGATTTTAGAGAAATCTTTTGCAGCTTCGAAGTTAAAACGATACCTGAAGTCTTTAATTATATTTGGATTTGAATATTGATAACTTAGATTAAATATACTATAGGAATCTTGTTCTTTAGAGATTTGATTAACTGAAGTTTCTCTATTTATATTAACCATTTTTGCTGAAATTGATTCCGAACTTACATCTCTTAAAGATTTTCTTTTGAATATTAAGCTGATATAAGGAATGAAAGCATTGTATGAAAGATCTTTTGCATAATGTTGTGTACTTCCAAAAAGCCCGTAAACAATTTTATAGATATTAGTGTCCTCAAAATACTGATTGTATCTAAAAGCAAAACTTCCTGTAATAGATGAGCTTTTAAAGGCATAGGAAGGTTGAAGTGTTAATTCTAAATTTCTTTTTATAATAGGTTTGTTGTGAAGTTTCAATCCAAAAATAAAACCATCATAAAAATTATAATCAAAATTAGGCTGATAAAAAACCTGGTTATAATAAGGGTCTTCAATATCTTTAATAAAAGAAAATTTTAATGCTTTGTTGAGCAAGCTTCTTTTAATTTTCTTTTGATTATTTTGAGTATTATGTTCTGGATATTGTTGTTCATAATTTAATGAGAAAGTATCATAATTAAAGTTTTTTAATTTAATTGTTTTGGTATTATTTATATTAGAATACCATTTTTTAAATTTAATTTCTTTATTCTTTAATCCATATAAAGCAACAGGAACAGTAATATTTCTTTTATTTTTAATTATAATCGTCACACTATCACCAATAATTTTTGCATCACTTATTGTATAATCTATTTTTTTATTAGTTTGAATATAATCACCAAAAAACCAACTTAAATCTTGAGTTGTTTTAGTTGTAATAATATTTTTAAAATCAATAGCAGAAACTTTTTCAAGTTTCTTTTTAAAATAAAACTCTTTGATAGCATCATTTAAAACAGAATCTCCTAAAAAACTTTTAAGATATATAAAGCTCAATCCAGCTTTATATTTATTAACAATTTTTCTATTAAAATTAGATAGAGAATCTGCACTTGTTGTTAAGGGTTGATCTAGAAAACTTCTTGCACTAAGTTGATATATGAACGGATATTTATCGTTAAAATCTAATTCTGAAACATTATATCTTTTGAGCAACCAAGATTTTGATGTAGTTCCAAGAAGTTTAACTTCTGGGTAAAATTCATTAACATATTCCATCATTAAATAACTCTGAAGTCCATCAGTTATCCAATATTCTTTTCTTTTATTCACAAGTATTGTACTTTCTATATATTTCTTGGTTAAAATTTTAAAAAGTGTAATATCAGTTTTGAAGGTATCTGAGAAAGGTCGAATAAAATCGGGAAGCTGACTTAAACCATAAATAGGATCTTTCTTTTGCGCTACTTTATCTAAGAAAATTTCTTTATGGGGATATTCTCCTAAATATTTTTCTAAAAAATCAAGTTCTCTGTTTAAGATTTTTATTGAAGACTTGTAGTCAACTTTATCATCTAAGATATCTGTTAGAATTTTAATATTTTTTGTTTTATAAACTTTAAATCTATCTATTTGATCTATGCTTAATATAACATCAGTTTTATTTTCACCAGCGAAATAATAAGTATTAAATTTTTCACCTTCAGTTTTTTGTTTAGTTAAGTTACTATTTATTTTGTACTCTTTTGGTAATTTTAATTTTAATGAATATTTTGTAGGACTTTCAAACAAATCATCATTATTTAAATTACTCATCAATAACCATTTTTTATTAAAAACAGCAGGGTTTAAGTACCAATACCTCAGTTGATATCCTGTTTTGGTTTTACCGTAGTCAGTGAATTTAGAATTTGGTATTTTTACGCTGTATGTAGCATTAATTACGATGCTATCATCTTTCTTAAGAAAACTTGCTAAGGGAATCTCTAAAACATCATTTTGATTTTTTAATTCGAGAAATTTAACCGTTTCAAAATTTACGGAGATATTTTTGATAGTAGAAAAACCTAAATCTTTCTCCTTAGAAAAATACATATTTTTCTTATAAGCTTCTATAAACCTTTTTGATAAAGCAGTTTTTCTATTTTTAAAACTATTTGGCCAATTATGTAAAAAAATGCTCTTTAAGTCCTTGTCAGAAGTGTTGTAATATATAATTCTTTGTTCAATATTTAAGAGATCCTTCGTAACATCTAATGTTGCATTTATATTAATTGAATTCTGTTGAGCTAATATTTTAATGCTCAACAGAAATAACAAAACGAATATTGATAGTGATTGCTTCAATTAGATTTTAAAAAGATATTTTAAAAGTTCGGTTTCAATTGATACTTTGAATAGAATTTATTTAAGTGATCTATTGCTTCATCTGCAGTATCAACAACTCTAAATAATTTTAAATCCTCCTCTGAAATTTTCTTTTGTTCAAGAAGAGTGTTTTTAATCCAATCAACTAGACCACCCCAAAACTTGCTTCCCATTAATATAATTGGGAATCGTCCTATTTTCTTTGTTTGAATCAAAGTGATTGCTTCAAAAAGTTCATCTAATGTTCCGAAACCACCAGGCATTACAATAAATCCCTGCGAATATTTTACAAACATTACTTTTCTGACGAAAAAATAATCAAATTCTAAGTTTTTATCTTTGTCTATCCAGGGGTTGTAATGTTGCTCAAAAGGTAGTTCTATATTTAATCCTATAGAAGTTCCTTTTCCTCTATGTGCTCCCTTATTACCGGCCTCCATAATTCCTGGTCCTCCTCCAGTGATGACACCATAGCCATTTTGAGTTAATTTAAAACCAACTTCTTCAGCTAATTTGTAATAGGGATCTTCTGAATTAGTTCGTGCAGATCCAAATATAGAAACAGATGGTCCAATTTTACCAAGTTTTTCATATCCTTCAACAAATTCTGCCATAATTTTAAATATAGCCCAAGAATCATTTGTTTTTATTTCATTCCAAGTTTTTGATTGAAACTTTTCTTTTATTTTTCTATCCTCATTTATCATAATTTTCCTTTTTTTTGATAATTTCCTTAGAAACTAATTCACTAAAGTAATTCTTTTTTCAAAAACTTCGCAGTATAACTTTTTTTATGCTTAGCAACTTCTTCTGGTGTGCCTTTACATAATATTTCACCTCCTTTTTTCCCACCTTCCATACCTACATCAATAATGTAATCCGCTAATTTTACAACATCTAAATTATGTTCAATAATCAAAACTGTATTGCCTTTATCTGCTAATTTATTTAAAACATTCATTAATACTCGAATATCTTCAAAATGTAACCCTGTAGTTGGTTCATCTAAAATATAAAATGTATTACCTGTATCTCTTTTTGATAATTCTGACGCTAATTTTATACGCTGAGCTTCACCACCAGAGAGAGTTGTTGACTGTTGTCCAAGTGTAATATAACCAAGACCAACATCTTTGATAGTTTTTAATTTCCTATAAATTTTAGGGATATTTTCAAAAAAAATTGTAGCATCCTCAATAGTCATATTTAAAACATCAGAAATAGATTTTCCTTTGTAACGAATTTCTAAAGTCTCCCTATTAAAACGTTTCCCTTGACAAGTTTCACAGACTACTTGTACATCGGGTAAAAAATTCATTTCAATTATACGGACACCACCACCTTGGCAAGTTTCGCATCTTCCTCCATTAACATTAAAAGAAAAACGCCCTGGCTTATAGCCTCTTATTGCAGCTTCTGGAGTTTTAGAAAACAAACTTCTTACTTCACTAAAAGTACCTGTATATGTAGCCGGGTTTGAACGTGGTGTTCTGCCTATAGGAGATTGATCTATATCTATTACTTTATCTATGTGTTCTAACCCTTTAATATCCTTGTAAGGCATCGGTTTTTTTACACCTCGATAAATATGAGCGTTTAAAATAGGATATAATGTTTCGTTAATTAATGTTGATTTTCCACTCCCAGAAACTCCCGTAACACAAATCATTATTCCTAAAGGAAATTCAACAGAAACATTTTTTAAGTTATTACCTGATGCTCCAGAAAGTTTAATAGTTTTTCCATTACCTTTTCTTCTTTTCTTTGGAACAGGAATCTCTTTTTTACCAGTTAGATAATCTGATGTCAGTGTTCTTTGCTCTTTTAGTTCTTTAAAAGTTCCAGCTGAAACGATTTCACCACCGTATTTTCCAGCTCCAGGACCAATATCAAAGACAAAATCTGCGTGTTTAATCATATCTTTATCGTGCTCTACAACTAAGACAGAATTACCAATATCTCTTAATTTTATTAATGAGTCTATTAATTTTTGATTATCCCTTTGATGTAGACCAATACTTGGTTCGTCTAGTATATATAGTACACCAACTAGTTGAGAACCAATTTGAGTCGCCAAACGTATCCTTTGAGCCTCTCCTCCTGAAAGTGATTTAGAAGTCCTATTTAAAGTTAAATAATCTAAGCCTACATCTAATAAAAATTGAATTCGAGTCCTGATCTCTTTTAAAATTTCTCCACCAATAGCTATTTGCCTTTCAGATAAATCTGTCTCAATATTTTTAAACCAATTAGCTAATTCGGTAATATCCATTTGGACTAGATCACTAATATTCTTATCTAAAATTTTAAAATGTAGTGCTTCTTTTTTTAATCTCTTTCCTTCACAAGTTTTACAAAAAACTTCATCCATAAAGCCTTTAGCCCATCGCTTTATTGAAGTGCTTTCAGAACTTTTATATTGACTTTCTATAAATGCAATAATTCCTTCAAAATCAATTTCATAATTTCTAGTTACTCCGGCTGATTTAGATTTGATAGAAAAAGTCTCTTTACCACCATTTAAAATAATATCTATCGCAGCGCTAGGTATTTTATTTATGGGATCACTTAATTTAAATTTATAACGCTCCGCTATATTTTCTATTTGCTTAAAAATCCAACTATTTTTGTATTCTCCTAAAGGAATTATACCACCAGACTTTATTGACATTGAATCATTTGGTATAACCTTCTGAAGATTTATTTCTTGATTTATACCTAATCCATTGCAGCTATTACAGGCCCCCTTAGGGGAATTAAAAGAAAAAGTATTCGGCTCTGGTTTAGGATAAGCAATACCAGATTTTGGACACATAAGTTCACGACTAAAATAACGTGGTTTATTATTATCAACATCTAGTACCATTAAAATGTTATCTCCAGCGTACAATGCAGTCTTTATAGTTTCCTCTAAACGCTTTTCTATTGTTTTATTAACAATTATCCGATCTATTACAACTTCTATGTCATGTGTTTTGTAACGATCTAATTTCATACCTTTTTCGATTTCTCTAATTTCACCATCAATACGAACTCTTAAAAAACCTTGTTTTGAAATTTGTTCAAAAAGCTCTCTATAATGCCCCTTTCTAGACCTAATTAAAGGTGCTAATACGGCAATTTTTCTATTAGTAAAGTCAGTAAGAATTAGTTTTTTTATTTGGTCATCAGAATAGCTAACCATTTTTTGACCAGTATTATAAGAGTAAGCATTTGCAGCTCTGGCGAATAATAAACGTAAAAAGTCATAAATTTCTGTAATTGTTCCTACCGTAGATCTTGGGCTCTTGTTAGTTGTTTTTTGTTCAATAGAAATTACTGGTGATAAACCATCAATTTTGTCTACATCAGGCCTTTCCAGTCCCCCTAGAAATTGCCGAGCATATGCTGAGAAAGTTTCAATATAACGTCTTTGGCCTTCTGCGTAAATTGTATCAAAAGCTAAAGAAGATTTACCACTACCACTTAAACCTGTAATAACAACGAGTTTTTCACGAGGAATCTTTACGTCAATATTTTTTAAATTATGAGCTCTAGCTCCATAAACTTCTATGTATTGTTGTTCTTTCAAAGGTGTAAATTTTATAGAAAAAAGCAAAGTTAATCAATACAAATCATTTTTAAGATAGATGCCAATAGCAAATTAGTATAAAATAGTATCTTTGAGTTTAAATAATAAAAGATGAAATTAATCGATTCCACAAGGCATGTTCTGGAAAGAAATGGTTTTCATGTATCTGTTAGATTAGCAGATGCCTTAGGAATGAGAGTTACCCATGTGCGCTTATTTTTTATTTATGTAACATTTTTCACTGTAGGTTTATCATTTGGGTTTTATTTAACGATGGCTTTTTTATTTAAGTTGAAAGACATGATTTATACTAAACGAAGCTCGGTTTTTGATATATAGTTTATGAATATTTTAGAATCTAGAATTAATAAGACACTTGCTCTTGTTTTTGTAATTTTATCATTGGGTGTCTCCGGCTATATGCTTTTGTCAAACTATTCCTTTGTCGATGCACTTTATATGACCGTAATTACAATTACTACAGTTGGTTTCGGAGAAGTAAAACCATTCACACCAGAAGAAAAAATATTTACAGTATTTTTAATTCTAACGAGTATAACAGTTTTTGGTTATGCGGTCTCGACCTTCTCTGAATTTATTGTCAGTGGAAGATTATTTGAACAATTTAAACATAGGAAAGTGGAAAAACAGATTAAAAATTTAAAAGGACATACTATTGTTTGCGGTTTTGGTAGAAATGGGAATCAAGCAATTCTTAAATTGAACAACTATAATGAAAAATTAGTAGTTGTAGAGAAGGATAAAGAAATGATATCCGAGTTAGATAATAATAGTATTTTAAATATTCAAGGTGATGCAACTTTAGACGAAACTTTATTAAGAGCAGGTATTAAAAGTGCTGCAAACTTAATTACAGCTTTACCCTCTGATGCAGATAATTTATTTGTTGTTCTAACCGCAAATCAATTGAATAATAAATGTAAAATTATAAGTAGAGCTTCTAATGAGTCATCTTATAGTAAACTAAAAATAGCAGGGGCTAGTAACGTCATTATGCCAGATAAATTAGGAGGTGATCATATGGCTTCTTTAGTTGTAACTCCAGATGTTATTGAATTTGTCGATAGATTAACAATTGAAGGTGAAACGACAGCTAATTTAGAAGAAATAGCTGTTGATGATCTTCCAAAGAAATATATAAATAAAACTATTTTAGATTTAGACCTAAGAAGAGAAACTGGCTGTACTGTTATCGGAATAAGGAATCCAGATAGAAATTATATAATTAATCCAGAAGCGGAAACTAAACTTGTGTCAGGTTCAAGTTTAATCGTTTTAGGTAGGCCTGAACAGATTATTAAATTACGAGAATTATTTTAATTAAGATTAAGTTTTTAAAAGAGTATTTTTTTTAAGATATTGCAAATAACTAATTAAAACCAAAATACAATTATGAATAAATTATTTTTCTCGTTGATTTTTTTATTATCAGCACAGTTTTCTCTAGCTCAAGATTTAGAAGTTAATGAAACAATAACAGATAATTCAGGTGAGATTAACACAGCGAAAATAACAATAGCAGTTAATGGAGGAACTCCTCCTTATAAATATTATTGGAAAGAAAAGAGTCGTAAAATAACGGATTCAGTTATTGAAGGTGCTACAGAGGGTAAAGAGTATTCTGTAAAAGTTACGGATAGCATGGATGCATCAAAGGAATTAACATTTCAAGTCCCAGCAATTTCAATTCCAGAAAAATTAAGTGCCGCCTTTGCTCCAGTAGTAGGTTTTATGGATACTTATTTCTTTTTTGATCCTTTTCATGCTTTAGGATTATATGATAATAGAGTGAAAAATGAAAATGGGGAAGTACTTTTAAATCCTAACGGAACTGAGCAAACGATTAAATTACCTTTTATGGTAATTTGGTTAATATTAGGAGCAATTTTCTTTACATTTAGATTTAGATTTATCAATTTCAGAGGAATTAGACATTCTTTACAATTAGTAAGAGGTAAATATGATGATCCAACTGCAGTAGGTGAAGTGACACATTTTCAGGCATTAGCTACAGCCGTTTCAGGAACTGTTGGCTTAGGTAATATAGCAGGTGTTGCAGTTGCAGTATCTTTAGGTGGTCCAGGAGCAACATTTTGGTTAATTTTAGCAGGTTTATTAGGTATGTCAACAAAGTTCGTTGAATGTACTTTAGGTGTAAAATATAGAACTATCGAAAAAGACGGATCTATATCTGGAGGCCCTATGCAATATTTAAAAAAAGGCTTTGAAAAAAGAGGATTTAAAAATATAGGTAAAGTTCTTTCTGTAGTTTATGCTTTTGTGATTATGTTAGCTGCTTTTGCTGCTGGGTCAATGTTTCAAGCAAATCAAGCAACAGCTCAGTTAGCTAGTGTTCTAGGAGTCGACGGAATGGCTAAAACTTTTATAGGTATAGGTATTGCTATTCTAGTAGGTATTGTGATTATTGGAGGTTTAAAAGGTATTGCCAAAGTAACAGAAAAAGTAGTTCCATCAATGGCAGGGCTTTACATCTTAATGTGTATAATTGTTATTGGAGCAAATATAGATCAGTTAGGCGATGCATTCTCATTAATAATAGATGGCGCATTTAGTCCTAAAGCTGCATATGGTGGATTTTTAGGTGTTTTAGTTTTAGGATTTCAAAGAGCAGCGTTTTCGAATGAAGCTGGTTTAGGATCTGCCTCAATAGCGCATTCTGCTGCCAAAACAAAACATCCTGTTTCGGAAGGTTTTGTTGCTTTATTAGAGCCTTTTATAGATACTGTAGTCGTTTGTACGCTAACAGCTTTAGTTCTTATTTTTACAGGGACTTACGAGGGTCAAGAAGCTACAGGTTCTGCATTAACAGCAGTTGCATTTGGTAAAGTTATACCAGGGGCTAGTATCTTTTTAACAATAGCGATTTTCTTATTTGCTTTTTCTACTATTTTAACTTGGTCTTATTATGGAGTTCAAGCTGCACAAAGCTTATTTGGAGATTCTAAAATAGTATCAAATATTTTTAAAATTATATTTTTACTTACTGTAGTTCTTGGAGCTTCAATAGGTTTAGGCGCAGTAATTGATTTTGCTGATATGATGTTTTTAACTTTAGCTATTCCAAACTTAATTGGACTATATCTTATGAGTGGTGAAGTCGCTAAAGATTTGAAAGAGTACTTAGCTAAAGTAAAATCTGGAGAAATTGTAAAAACAAAATGATAATAAATAGATATTACTAAAATAAAGCCCCATTTCTGACAAAACAAGAGTCAAATAAATGGGGCTTTATTTTAGTGATATTCACAAATTCAATTT
>CESJ01027930.1_pt1 | contig 12327 bp, 8 predicted proteins | sample 356311 | NCBI WGS metagenome assembly CESJ01 (sample SAMEA2621487, study PRJEB7988) | marine metagenome | biome: marine biome (ENVO:00000447); feature: surface water layer (ENVO:00002042); material: "saline water (ENVO:00002010), including plankton (ENVO:xxxxxxxx)" | depth 5 m
ACAACAACAACGCTAAATAGTATAAACAAGAATGGCAAAAGAGGTTAGTAAAGTAGTAAAGCTTCAGGTCCGTGGTGGCCAAGCTAACCCTTCTCCTCCGGTAGGTCCAGCTTTGGGTGCTGCAGGTGTTAATATTATGGAGTTCTGTAAGCAGTTTAATGCTCGTTCCCAAGACAAAATGGGACAGGTATTACCTGTAGTGATTACTGTGTATGCAGATAAATCATTCGACTTCATCATTAAAACACCTCCTGCAGCAGTTCAATTAATGGAAGCTGCTAAGATAAAGAAGGGGTCATCAGAGCCTAACCGTAGTAAAGTTGCTAAAGTTACTTGGGACGCTATTCGCACAATCGCAGAAGGAAAGATGGTAGATCTTAATTGTTTTACCGTTGAGTCAGCAATGTCAATGATTGCTGGAACTGCGAGAAGTATGGGTATAACTGTAATTGGCGATAAGCCGTTTTAACTAAAAGTTTGAATCAATGGCAAAATTGACAAAAAACATGAAAAACGCGATCGCTAAACTTGAAAAAGGAAGAGTATACTCTGTAAGCGAAGCAGCGACCTTAGTAAAAGAGGTAAACTGTACTAAATTTGACGCATCTGTTAACTTAGCAGTCCGTTTGGGTGTTGACCCACGTAAAGCAAACCAAATGGTTCGCGGCGTGGTAAGTCTTCCACATGGTACTGGTAAGAGCGTACGTGTTTTGGCTCTTGTAACACCTGACAAGGTGGAAGAAGCTAAAGCAGCAGGTGCTGATTACGCGGGGCTCGATGAATTCATCGAAAAAATCAAAGGCGGTTGGACTGACATTGATGTCATTGTAACCATGCCTTCTGTAATGGGTAAAATTGGACCTCTAGGTCGCGTATTAGGTCCTCGCGGCTTGATGCCTAATCCTAAGTCTGGAACCGTTACAATGGACGTAGCAAAAGCTGTGGGTGAGGTAAAAGCTGGTAAAATCGACTTTAAGGTTGATCGTTACGGTATCGTTCATGCAGCAATTGGGAAAGTATCTTTTGATGCAGCGAAAATTCAAGATAACGCTGAGGAATTATTGAGAACGCTAAACAAACTTAAGCCAAGTGCGGCTAAAGGAACTTATATGAAGAGCGTTTATATTTCCTCAACTATGTCGCCAGGTATAGCTGTAGATGCTAAATCAGTTTCATAATCTTAACCGAAAAGCATCATGACAAGAGAAGATAAACTTACTCAGATTGAAGAGCTAACAGCTGTTCTTAATGTAACACCAACCATCTATTTGGCCGATATCGAGTCATTAGATGCGGTTTCTACTTCAAATTTGCGTAGAGCAAGTTTCGGAAAGGGAATCAAGGTTGCTGTTGTAAAGAATACTGTTCTCAAAAGAGCTATGGATGCGTCAGAAAAGAACTTTGATGGGCTTTATGACGTATTGAAAGGAAATACAAGCATCATGCTTTCAGAAGCAGGTAATGCTCCAGCGAAACTTATTAAAGAGTTTCGCAAGAAGAGTAAAAAACCGGTTTTGAAAGGCGCTTGGATTGAAGAGAGTGTTTACGTAGGTGACGAAAACCTGGATATGTTGACTGCAATCAAATCTAAAGAAGAATTGATTGGAGATGTAATCACATTACTCCAGAGTCCTGCTAAAAACGTTATCTCTGCACTTCAAAGTGCTGGCGGAAACATTGCTGGTCTCCTTAAGACATTGGAAGAGCGCAACGCGTAATTCTACAATTTTGAATTAATTAAGAATAATAAAATTAAATTTTACTAAAATGGCTGATATCAAACAATTGGGCGATGCTCTTGTAAACATGACAGTTAAGGAAGTATCTGAATTAGCGGGATACTTGAAAGAAGAATATGGCATTGAGCCTGCTGCAGCTGTTGCTGTTGCCGGTCCTGCTGCTGGTGGTGGCGAAGCTGCTGCTGAAGAGCAAACGGAATTCGATGTTATCTTGAAAGCTGCTGGTGGTGCTAAACTTGCTGTTGTTAAACTTGTGAAAGAAATGACTGGTTTAGGCTTGAAAGAAGCTAAAGCGAAAGTTGACGCTGCTCCTTCTGCATTGAAAGAGGGCGTATCAAAAGATGAAGCAGAAGCTTTGAAAGCACAGCTTGAAGAAGCAGGTGCTGAAGTTGAGATCAAGTAATTGATCGACTGCTAAGTTATCCGGTTTAGGTCTTTGGGGTACTCCCCTTAGACCTAAACCTTTTTGTGTTTAATTAACATTTTGGGCTGAAATGGTAAACCAAATTACTGCTCCTCAGGAGCGCATCAATTTCTCTTCCACTGCAATTAAGACCGCTTTTCCGGACTTTCTTGACATTCAGTTGAAGAGTTTTATGGACTTCTTTCAAATTGAAACGAAGCCATCTGAAAGATCTACGGAAGGTCTTCACCGTGTATTTGCGGAAAACTTTCCTATTTCGGATTCAAGAAACAATTTCGTACTTGAATTCTTAGACTACTTTGTCGATCCACCGCGATACTCAGAGCGTGAGTGTATAGAGCGTGGACTGACCTTTAATGTTCCTTTAAAGGCAAGACTGAAGTTGTACTGTACGGATCCTGAGCATGAGGATTTTGAGACGATTGTACAAGATGTCTACTTAGGGACCATTCCTTACATGACACAACGAGGTACGTTCATTGTGAACGGAGCCGAAAGAATAATTGTATCACAGTTGCACCGTTCTCCTGGTGTTTTCTTTGGTCAATCATACCATGCGAACGGAACCAAACTTTATTCAGCCCGTATTATTCCGTTTAAGGGATCTTGGATTGAATTCGCTACGGATATCAATCAAGTGATGTACGCGTACATTGATCGTAAAAAGAAATTACCTGTAACTACGCTATTACGTGCGATTGGTTACGAAAGAGACAAAGATATTCTTGAGATTTTCGATCTTGCTGAGGAAATTAAAGTCAGCAAAGCTGCTTTAAAACGCTCGATTGGTCGCAAACTTGCTGCGAGGGTACTAAAAACATGGATAGAAGATTTCGTTGATGAAGATACAGGTGAAGTTGTCTCTATTGAGCGTAACGAAGTAATTCTAGATCGTGACACTGTTTTAGATAAAGAGCACGCTGAGGAAATCTTAGAAGCTGAAGTAGGGAATATTTTATTGCATAAAGAAGATATCGAGTCTTCAGATTATGCGATTATTCACAACACCCTTCAAAAAGATCCAACAAATACGGAGAAAGAAGCTGTGGAGCACATCTACAGACAATTACGAAATGCTGAACCGCCTGATGAAGAAACGGCAAGAGGTATTATCGATAAATTATTCTTTTCTGAGCAACGTTACTCTTTGGGTGAAGTTGGTCGTTACCGCTTGAATAAAAAACTTTACAACAATACTGAAGAGACATCTCAAGTATTGACTAAGGGCGATATCATTGAAATCATTAAACGTCTTATTGAGTTGATTAACTCTAAAGCGGAGATTGATGATATTGACCACTTAAGTAATCGTCGTGTACGTACTGTAGGTGAGCAGATGGCCAACCAATTTGGTGTAGGTCTTGCTCGTATGGCTCGTACCATTCGCGAACGTATGAATGTTCGTGACAACGAAGTGTTTACGCCTATTGACTTAATTAATGCAAAGACGTTGTCTTCTGTTATTAATTCGTTTTTCGGTACGAATCAACTTTCGCAGTTTATGGATCAAACCAATCCTCTGTCTGAAATCACGCACAAGCGTCGTCTTTCAGCTTTAGGACCTGGTGGTTTATCGAGAGAAAGAGCAGGATTTGAGGTGCGTGATGTTCACTATACGCATTATGGACGTTTATGTCCTATTGAAACTCCTGAGGGACCAAACATTGGTTTGATATCATCTCTTTGTGTGTATGCGAAAGTGAATGGCATGGGATTCATTGAAACTCCTTATCGCTCTGTTAAAGAGGGTAAGGTAGTGGTTGAAGAAATTCCTACCTATCTAAGTGCTGAAGAAGAAGAATCGAAAGTAATCGCTCAAGCAAACGCTCCTATCAGCCCAGACGGAACGTTTATTAACGATAAGGTTAAGGTTCGTCAAGAAGGTGATTTTCCGGTTGTAGAGCCTGCGACCATCGATTTTATGGATGTTGCGCCGAATCAGATTGCTTCTATTTCAGCTTCTTTGATTCCGTTCTTAGAACATGATGATGCAAACCGTGCATTGATGGGATCAAACATGATGCGTCAAGCGGTACCATTATTACGTCCAGAGGCACCAATTGTTGGTACTGGTTTGGAACGTCAAGTGGCTACTGATTCACGTGTTTTGATTAATGCGGAGGGAACAGGTACTGTAGAGTATGTTGATTCAATGCAGATTCATATTCGTTATGACCGAAGTAAGGAAGAACGAGAAGTAAGTTTTGCTGAGGATATCAATACTTATCATTTGGTCAAGTTCCAAAAGACCAATCAAGGTACTACCATCAACCTAAAACCTATCGTTAAGAAAGGTGACCGTGTTGAATTAGGACAGGTACTTTGTGAAGGTTATGCTACACAGAAAGGTGAGCTAGCTCTTGGACGCAATATGTTGGTATCGTTCATGCCTTGGAAAGGTTATAATTTTGAGGATGCTATTGTGATTTCTGAACGTGTTGTGCGCGAGGATATCTTCACATCCATTCACATTGATGAGTATTCATTGGAAGTTCGTGATACTAAATTAGGAGCAGAAGAATTGACTGCGGATATTCCTAATGTTAGTGAAGAAGCTACTAAAGATCTTGATGAGAACGGAATTATTCGTGTTGGAGCAGAGATTAAGCCAGGAGATATATTGATTGGCAAGATCACTCCTAAGGGAGAAAGCGATCCTTCCCCAGAAGAAAAACTCCTTCGTGCTATTTTTGGTGACAAAGCTGGTGATGTGAAAGATGCATCTCTTAAGGCTTCACCATCATTACATGGTGTTGTGATTGATAAAAAGTTGTTTACTCGTCTGGTTAAGGATAAGCGTCAACGTGCTGAAGACAAGGAAGAAATAGGACAGTTAGACATTGAAATGGCTGCTGAACTTGCTCAATTGAAAACAGAATTTGTCAACAAGCTTTCTAATTTGGTTCAAGGCAAGACCTCTCAAGGTGTTATCAACGATTTGAATGAAGATGTCATTCCAAAGGGAACAAAATTTACTTTGAAAGCACTTAATTCAATTGAAGATTACAGAAGAATTGTTGGTGGTAAATGGACTACTGACGATGATCGTAACAACAAAATAGATACATTAATCCACAATTATAAAATTCGGGCTAATGATATTCAAGGTGGTTACCGTCGTAAGCGCTTCGCAATTACTGTTGGTGATGAATTGCCTGCGGGTATTGTTAAATTGGCTAAAGTTTACATCGCTAAAAAGCGTAAGCTAAAGGTTGGTGATAAGATGGCCGGTCGTCACGGTAATAAGGGTATTGTAGCTCGTATTGTTCGTGATGAGGATATGCCATTCTTAGAGGATGGAACTCCAGTAGATATCGTTTTGAATCCATTAGGTGTGCCTTCTCGTATGAACATTGGTCAGATTTATGAAACTGTTCTAGGTTGGGCGGGTCAAAAGTTAGATAAAAACTTTGCTACTCCAATTTTTGATGGTGCCTCCTTAGATGACATCTCGAGTTACGTTACTGATGCTGGTTTGCCAGAATTTGGTCACACGCAACTTTACGATGGAGGAACGGGTCAAGCCTTTGATCAAAAAGCAACTGTAGGTATTATCTATATGTTGAAACTAGGTCACATGGTGGATGACAAGATGCATGCACGTTCTATTGGACCATATTCATTGATTACACAGCAGCCGTTGGGTGGTAAAGCTCAATTTGGTGGACAGCGTTTCGGTGAGATGGAAGTATGGGCACTTGAAGCATTTGGTGCGGCTAATATCCTTCGTGAAATCCTAACTGTTAAATCGGATGACGTAGTAGGTCGTGCGAAAACATATGAGGCAATTGTCAAAGGTGAGCGTATGCCTGCTCCTGGTATTCCAGAATCATTCAATGTATTGCTACATGAATTGAAAGGTTTGGGATTGAAAGTAACGTTGGATTAATAACTAAGTAATTCCCACTGCCTTTGGCGGTGGGATTATATAAAAATCGCATTATGGCTCCTAGAAAAAGCGATAAAAATCAAAATAGCGCATTCAGCAAGATTACGATTTCGTTGACAGCGCCTGAGACAATCCTTGAACAAAGTCATGGAGAGGTCTTAAAGCCTGAAACCATTAATTACCGTACGCACAAACCTGAGCGTGACGGTCTTTTCTGTGAGCGTATTTTCGGTCCTGTAAAGGATTATGAATGTGCCTGTGGAAAGTACAAGCGAATCCGTTATAAAGGAATTGTTTGTGACCGTTGTGGTGTTGAAGTTACAGAGAAGAAAGTTCGTCGTGATAGGGTAGGACACATTTCACTTGTTGTTCCTGTTGTTCACATTTGGTATTTCAGATCGTTACCGAACAAAATCGGTTATTTATTAGGGCTTCCTTCAAAGAAGCTCGATATGATCATTTACTATGAGCGCTATGTAGTGATCCAAGCAGGTGATGCTGTCGATAATGAAGGTACTCCTCATGAAGTTATGCAGTTCTTGACAGAGGATGAATACCTTGATGCAATGGAGCGTCTACCTATTGAAAATCAATATTTAGATGAGTCAGATCCTGCTAAATTTGTTGCTAAAATGGGTGCTGAAGCGATTCACGGACTATTAGGCAATTTAGAGCTGGATACGTTGTCGTATGAGCTTCGCCACAAGGCAAATACCGAAACTTCTCAGCAGCGCAAACAAGAGGCTTTAAAACGTTTGCAAGTTGTAGAAAGCTTGAGAGACGCAAATACTAGAATAGAGAATAATCCGCAATGGATGATAATGAGTGTTGTTCCGGTAATTCCACCTGAGCTTCGTCCATTAGTTCCTCTAGATGGTGGACGTTTTGCTACTTCGGATTTGAATGACCTATACCGTCGTGTAATTATTCGTAACAATAGATTGAAGCGTCTTCTTGAAATCAAAGCACCAGAAGTGATTTTGAGAAATGAGAAAAGAATGCTTCAGGAGTCTGTAGATAGTTTGTTTGACAATACTCGTAAATCGAGTGCAGTTAAAACAGAAAGTAATCGTCCATTGAAATCGCTTTCTGATTCATTGAAGGGTAAGCAAGGTCGTTTCCGTCAAAACCTTCTAGGTAAACGTGTGGATTATTCTGCTCGTTCGGTGATCGTTGTTGGTCCTGAATTGAAGTTGCACGAATGTGGACTTCCGAAAAACATGGCCGCGGAGCTTTATAAGCCGTTTATTGTACGCAAGTTGATAGAACGTGGTATTGTAAAAACGGTTAAATCAGGAAAGAAAATTATAGATCGTCGCGATCCAGTAGTTTGGGATATTCTTGAAAATGTAATGAAAGGTCATCCGGTTCTTTTGAACCGTGCACCTACACTTCACCGTCTTGGTATTCAAGCATTCCAGCCTAAGCTGATTGAAGGTAAAGCAATACAGCTTCACCCATTAGCTTGTACTGCATTTAATGCTGATTTTGATGGTGATCAGATGGCTGTACACCTTCCATTAGGTCCTGCTGCTATCTTAGAGGCTCAAGTGTTAATGCTTGCTTCTCACAACATTTTGAATCCAGCCAATGGTTCACCTATTGCTGTTCCTTCTCAGGATATGGTTTTAGGTTTGTACTATATGACCAAATCGATGAGAAACACTCCTGATATGCCAGTTCGTGGTGAGGGAATGGTATTCTATTCGCCTGAGGAAGTTGAAATCGCATTGAACGAGGACGCTGTAGATCTTCACGCACAGATTAAAATCAAAGGGCGAGTAGAGGGTGCAGATGGACAAATGACCATGCAGTTTATCGAAACTACAGTGGGTCGTGTGATATTTAATCAAGCTGTTCCTGAAAGAGTACCGTTCATTAATTCGGTATTGACTAAGAAGGCACTTCGTGGTATCATTGCTAATGTATTGAAGAAAACAGATGTTCCAGCAACAGCTAAATTCTTGGATGACATTAAGTCGATGGGTTATGGAAGAGCATTCCGTGGAGGTTTGTCGTTCTCTTTGAATGACATTCGTATTCCGGATGCCAAAGAAAAAATGGTTGCTGAAGCCTCAGATGAGGTTGATTCGATTTTTGCTTCATATAACATGGGTTTAATCACTAATAACGAACGTTATAACCAAGTGATTGATGTGTGGACTAACACAAATGCACGTCTTACCCAAGAAGCAATGAACATATTGATTAATGATAGACAGGGTTTCAATCCTATCTACATGATGCTTGATTCTGGAGCACGTGGTTCTAAAGAGCAGATTCGTCAGCTTTCTGGAATGCGTGGTTTGATGGCTAAGCCACAGAAATCTGGTTCTTCAGGTGGAGAAATCATTGAAAACCCAATTATATCGAACTTTAAAGAAGGTTTATCCATTCTTGAGTACTTTATTTCAACTCACGGGGCTCGTAAAGGTCTAGCCGATACGGCATTGAAAACAGCAGATGCTGGATATCTTACACGTCGTCTTCATGATGTCGCGCAGGATGTTGTTGTAAATGAAGTTGATTGTGGTACGTTGCGAGGTCTAGAAGTGAGCGCTTTGAAGAAAAGCGAAGACATTGTTGAAACTCTTGCAGAGCGTATTATTGGTCGTGTGTCACTGGATGATGTTATTGATCCATTAACTGATGAAGTTTATGTTGCCGCAGGTACATTGATTTCTGAGGAGATCGCTAATAAAATTGACGCATCTCCAATTGAGTCGGTAGATGTTCGTTCGCCTTTAACATGTTCTACGAAAAGAGGGATATGTGAAAAGTGTTATGGAACTAACTTAGCGACCAACAAGAAAGCTCAAGCTGGTGATGCTGCGGGTGTAATAGCTGCTCAGTCTATTGGTGAGCCTGGTACTCAGTTAACACTGCGTACCTTCCACGTTGGAGGGACAGCAGGTAACGTTTCAGAAGACAACAAGATTGTCGCGAAATTTGACGGTAAAGTTGAATTGGAAGATGTTCGTACTGTTGAAGGTGAAAATGGCGAGAATATTGTTATTGGACGTACCGGTGAAATGCGTATCGTAGATGTGAAAACAGGACGTACTGTAATGACAAATGTCATTCCTTATGGTGGTATTTTGAATGTCAAGGACGGTGCCAAGATCAAGAAGGGTGCGGAAATTGTTCAATGGGACCCGTACAATGCGGTAATTATTGCAGAGGCGCCAGGTAAAATCTCTTACCAAGATATTATTCAAGGTAGTACCTACAAAGTAGAAATAGATGAGCAGACTGGTTTCCAGGATAAAGTTATTTCGGATAACCGTAATCGCAAGTTAATTCCTACGATTCAAGTATTGGATGGTTCAGGAGTAGAGCTTAAGCATTATACGTTGCCTTCTGGTGCTCACTTAATGGTAGAAGAGGGTGAAGATATCGCTGCGGGTAAAATTCTTGTTAAGATTGCTCGTAAGAGTGCTAAAGCAGGTGATATTACTGGTGGTCTTCCTCGCGTTACGGAGCTTTTCGAGGCACGTAACCCATCCAACCCTGCTGTTGTTGCTGCTATTGATGGTATCGTGAGTTACGGTAAAATCAAGCGTGGTAATCGTGAAATAATCATCGAGAGTCGCACAGGCGAGATCAAGAAGTATTTGATTAACCTAAGTAAGCAGATCCTAGTTCAGGAGAATGACTTTGTAAAAGCCGGAACACCCCTTTCTGATGGAGCAATAACTCCTAATGATATCCTAGCGATTAAAGGCCCTACAGCTGTTCAGTCTTACTTGGTAAATGAAATACAGGAAGTATATCGTTTACAAGGTGTGAAAATCAATGATAAGCACTTTGAGGTGATTGTACGTCAGATGATGCGTAAAGTTAAAATTCAGGATTCTGGCGATACGTTATTCTTGGAAGGCAACTTAGCTCATGCTATTGACTTTATCGAAGAGAACGATAGAATTTATGGAATGAAAGTGGTCGAAGATGCAGGCGATAGCCAAAATCTTAAGGAGGGCCAAATAATTTCAACGAGAGATTTACGTGATGAAAACAGCATTTTATTACGTGAAGACAAAGCAGTAGTTACTGCACGTGAAGCTAATCCAGCTACTGCTGCTCCTGTTTTACAGGGTATCACCAGAGCCTCGTTACAGACAAAATCATTTATTTCTGCTGCGTCTTTCCAAGAGACGACTAAGGTGTTAAATGAAGCTGCTGTGAATGCGAAAGAGGATACGCTTCAGGGATTGAAGGAAAATGTTATTGTTGGTCATCTCATTCCAGCTGGTACAGGTCTTATGAAATACCGCTCTACGGTGGTAGGTTCAAAAGAAGAGTACGAGCAAATGCAGGAGACCCTTAGCGTGGACGTTGAATAAGTCAATGTAATAAAAGGTATGGCAGATAAGCAGCAGAAGGAAGGGCAGATTAACATTGAATTACCTGAGGACAAAGCACAAGGTGTTTATAGCAACTTGGTTGCTATAAATCACAGTCCAACGGAATTTGTGGTAGATTTCATCCAAATGATGCCCGGTGTGCCAAAAGCTAAAGTTCAGTCGAGAGTTATCTTGACACCTGAACATGCTAAACGTCTTTTACAGGCTTTAGGTGACAATGTGACTAGGTATGAGCAGAACTTCGGTAATGTTCAGACCCATGAGCCTCCTCAAGTTCCTTTGAACTTTGGAGGTCCTACAGGCGAAGCCTAAATTTTTTTCTATTAAATAAAAAACCCTCGGCACATGCCGAGGGTTTTTTATTTAATAGAAGCTCAGTGCCATGACAACCAGATATCTATATTTTGCCATACTCTTGTCATTTACCGTTCAAGCGCAAATTTATTCGGGAACAACAGCATTAGGACTAAGCTTGACACTTAACGTTACAATGAATACAAATTCGGATTCGTTGGAAATGGAATTTAGTGGGCCATCCTCTGGGTACTATTGCTTAGGTATTGGTAGCGCGGGTATGAATGGAACACACATCGTATTGGTCAATTCGAACGGAACAATTGCTGAACGGGAGTTGAGTCATTATAATGGAGGTTCCGTCTTGGCGTCGTCAATAACCTACAGAGGAGTGCCCAATTGGCCCTAACGAGATTTGATTTAGGCACTAAGTTCCTCGATCACGCGAAGAATAAGCTTCAATCCACTATCGAGCTCTTCTGTGGTAATGGTCAGCGGTGGTGTGATACGAATGGCATTCTCTGCGAACAAGAAACTATTGGTGATCAACGCTTCTTCTTCCAAGCGAGCAATGACAGCAAAACTGTCTATTTCAGGCTTGAGCCACAGACAGTACATTAACCCCTTGCCACTGATCTTTTCAATACTAGGATGAACAAGCATATCTCGAATGTGCTGCTCTTTAGCGGGGATATCTCCCATAAGCTCAGGAGAAGATTCAAGCGCTTCAAAGACTCCCAAAGAAGCTGCACAACTTACTGGGTTACCGCCAAAGGTGGTGATGTGCCCTAGGATAGGATCGGCCTGGATGACTTTCATAATGTGTTCGGGAGCTACAAAAGCGCCCAGAGGCAAACCGCCGCCGTAGGCTTTTGCCAAACACATGATATCCGGACAGAAGCCATAGTCGAGGTGTGCAAACCAAGGCCCAGTTCTACCCATACCGGTTTGAATCTCATCTAGAATCATCAGGGCACCCACTGCTCTACAACGTGCGCGTACTGCATTAATCCACGCTGGATCCGCAGGAATATAACCACTACCTGCTTGGATACATTCAATAATCACTCCTGCAGTCTTTGAAGTGATCAGCTCAAGCACAGCGAAGTCATTAAAATTCGCCTGATGCGTATCTGGTAGTAGCGGGTAATAACCGCCTTTGTATTTATCAGATCCTTGGATGCTCAAAGAACCGTGTGTTGAACCGTGATAGCTGTTTTTAAAACTGATGAACTGGCTACGACCGGTATATTTCTTGGCAATCTTCATGGAAGCTTCAATAGCCTCTGTACCGCTGTTCACGAAGTAGACGCGGTCCATAGACGGATGGAGCTTCTCTAAAGTTTTCTGGGCCAATTTTACCTGCGGCCCAATGGCAAATTCACCATACACCATCACATGCATGTGCTTTTTCACCTGCTCAAGAACGGACGCCACCACTTTGGGGTGACCGTGTCCAAGGTTGGCTACAGAAACCCCCGAGATAAAATCCAGATAAGCCTTACCTTCAGTATCATACAAATAATTGCCCTCAGCACGATCTATAGCTAAAGCGCTAGGAGAGTCAACTACTTGAGCAACATGATCTAAAAACAAAGATTTGATATCGGCCATAGA
>CESJ01024761.1_pt1 | contig 12314 bp, 6 predicted proteins | sample 356311 | NCBI WGS metagenome assembly CESJ01 (sample SAMEA2621487, study PRJEB7988) | marine metagenome | biome: marine biome (ENVO:00000447); feature: surface water layer (ENVO:00002042); material: "saline water (ENVO:00002010), including plankton (ENVO:xxxxxxxx)" | depth 5 m
GAGCAACAGAGACCGAAAATCCGCAAAACCTGCGGCTCAGCGATGCTCGTGAAGCCATAGACTGGAAAGATCTCGACCAAAAACTGTCTAAGGTGCAACGCGACTGGCAAAAAAGTGCGCCGCCAAGCGAGAAAAAACGCCGCAAGCAGCAGGCGCGGTTCGAGGCTAATAACGGCAAGTTACACCAGTTGCTGCTGCGCACTAAGCAACAAAATTTGCAACTGCGACACGAGTTGGTCAGCAGTGCCGAAAAACTCCTCGAACACGAAAGTCTCGAACACGCTATACGCGAGGCTCGAACGCTACAGCAACAGTGGAAGACCATAGGCATCACGTTTTACAAAGCCGATCGCGAGCAATGGCAGTTGTTTCGTCGCACCATTGACCAACTATTTTCTCGACGTGACAAGGCGCAAAACGAGCGGACGAGTGGTCTTCGCGAGGGCGCCGATCAACTGATCGAGTTAACCCAAAAAATTGAGCAACTTTGTAAATTACCCGATAGCTGCTTAAAAGCCAGTCGCGGCGAGTTTCAACAACTCAGTCAAAGCTGGGACACCAGCATAGAATTACCCCGCGACAGCGCTAAAAAATTGTTGCAGCGCTTCGATCAAAGCCGTGAAAAATACCGCAAACACTTTGCAGGTTTGAGTAAGCGCCTTCAGCGGGATGCCCATGTCGCGTTGATAAGGGGCGCGCAAATGCTGTCAAATGCCGAAGTCGATTATCTAAACGGTAGCGATGCGCCTATCGACGCTGATGTACTAGAGCCCCTTCGGGAGGCCATCAATACGCTCGAGTGCTCCGCACAATCGCGCCTCCTCCTCGATACACGTCTCGAACAACTGAGCCAGAGCAGCAGCCCACAAATCAATCAAAGCGGTATTACACAACTTCAACAGTTGGCCCTAGAGAATGAAATACTACTCGGCATTGAATCGCCAAAAAACTGCAGTCAAGAGCGTATGCGCCTGCAGCTTGAGCGCCTTAAAAAGGGCTTGGGAAGCGCCACCAAAAGTTCCAACCACCGCGCTATGGTGCTCGAGAGCTTTGTAATATGGGTAACCATCGGAGGTATACCCGAGGCTATACGACAACCGCTAGAAGAACGACGTGAAAAGATTTTCAAAGCCGTCGGCCTGCAGTAACGCTTTAGTACTACTGCCGTAGCACGTTAGTAACAATGCAGCAGCAAGTCGCTCAATCTCTGACCCGCGAATAGCGCGCCAGTGCAATGAGCGTTGCTGAGCCGATATATATCACCGCTTAAAATAAACGCATTCGGATAGCCCGTTAACTCGCGCATGTTTAGCTTAGCACAAAGACTGTATATCTATACAGTCTTTGTGCTAAGCTAAGGTGATGAATTACGCTGAACTACACTGTGTTAGCCACTACAGTTTTTTACGCGGTGCTTCACACCCCGCCGACTTGATCAAAACCGCCAGTGCCCTTGGCTACCGTGCCTTGGCTCTAACCGACGAATGCTCTTTAGCTGGTATTGTTAAAGCCCACGTAGCCGCTCAAGAGTATGGTTTACAGTTAATTATCGGCAGTGAATTCAAACTCGATGGTCAACGCCTGATCGCGCTGGTCACCAATCGTCAATCCTATTCCGAGCTCTCGGCACTGATCACTCTGGCGCGCAGGCGTAGCAGCAAGGGGGAGTACAACATCCGGTGGTCCGATCTACAGCACAACTTGCGCTCTGGACTGATCGTTTGGTTACCCTCAGGACTCACAGATTGCGACAACCCGTTAGCACAAAATTTAACCCAGTGGTTTAGTGGCCGCCTGTGGATCGGCGTCGAACATCTGCTCAGTGGTCGCGATACAGAAAATTATTGTTACCGACGCAACCTCTCCGCGCTGTGGCAAATCCCCATGGTAGCCTGTGGTGATGTACATATGCATGCCAAGCAATGCCGTGCCCTACAGGATACCCTCACCGCGATTCGCTATAACTGTTCGGTCATGGAGCTCGGCGTACGACGCTTTGCCAATGCCGAGCGACGTTTGCGAAGCTTGCCACACTTAAAAAAACTCTACCCCCCAGCGCTATTAGCCGAGACCCTGAAAATAGCCCAGCGCTGTCATTTTACACTCGATGAATTACGCTATGAATACCCCACCGAAGTCGTGCCATCACACCTCACTCCCAGCCAACAACTGCGCGATTTGGTCGAGGCTGGCATCCACAAGCGCTGGCCGAATGGAGCCAGCAACCAAGTACTTACGCAGATCGAATACGAGTTAAAGATCATCGCTGAACTACGCTATGAATGCTATTTTTTAACCGTTCATGATATCGTTGATTTTGCTCGAGGTCGTAATATTCTCTGCCAGGGACGCGGCTCTGCAGCCAATTCGATCGTCTGTTATTGCTTATTTATCACCGAGGTATCTCCCGACCAAATATCACTGTTATTCGAACGATTCATCTCCAGAGAACGCAACGAACCACCCGATATCGATGTCGATTTTGAACACGAGCGACGCGAGGAGGTGATTCAATATATCTATAAAAAATATACCCGCGAGCGCGCGGCGATCGCGGCCACTGTGATCACCTATAAACCCCGCAGTGCCGTGCGCGACGTTGGTAAAGCGCTTGGACTCGACGCGCTTTTTATCGAACAACTTAGCAGCTCGATGTCTTGGTGGGACCGACGTGACGATCTAAACCAACGTTTTAAAGAGCAACGAATCGACGCCAGTGGTCGCCTGTCGAACTATTTTTTTCGACTGCTACAAGAAATTATCGGTACACCGCGACATCTATCGCAACATGTCGGCGGCTTTATCATCACCGACAGTCCAATCAGCACGCTGGTACCGGTCGAAAATGCCAGCATGCCGGAACGCACGATCATTCAGTGGGACAAGCAAGATATCGAGGCTCTGGGATTACTAAAAATAGACATTTTGGCGCTCGGCATGCTCTCCGCAATCCGCCGCTGTCTGGCCTTGATCGAAAATCATCAGGGGAAAAAACTGTCCATGCAGTCGATACCCAGAGACGACAAAGCAACCTATGACATGCTCTGCAATGCAGACAGTGTCGGTGTTTTTCAGATCGAATCGCGCGCGCAAATGGCCATGCTGCCGCGGTTAAAACCCCGTTGTTTTTACGATCTCGTTATCGAGATCGCCATCGTGCGACCCGGCCCGATACAAGGTGGCATGGTGCATCCCTACCTACGTCGCCGACAGGGCCTGGAAGCGGTCGATTATCCCAATCCAGAAATTCAAGCCGTCCTCGAACGCACCTTGGGTATACCCGTGTTTCAGGAACAGGTCATTCGCCTAGCAATGGTCGCCGCCGGTTTTTCTGGCGGCGAGGCGGATCAGTTACGCCGAGCCATGGCCAGTTGGGGTAAAGACAGTCAACTCAGTGGTTTTGAAGATAAACTGATCGAGGGAATGTTGAGCCGTGGTTATTCTATGGATTTTGCACAGCGCCTCTACCAGCAAATTCAAGGCTTTGGTGTATACGGCTTTCCAGAGTCGCACTCGGCGAGCTTTGCACTGCTCGCCTACGTCTCGGCATGGTTAAAATGCCATTATCCAGCGGCCTTTTACTGCGCCTTGCTGAATAGTCAACCGATGGGCTTTTATAGTCCCTCGCAGCTACTTCAGGATGCTCGCCGCCATGGTATTAAGGTCGCGCCAATCGATGTCAATCAGAGTGATTGGCAGCACACTTTAGAGTCTTGCAACGCCCCCGAGGAACCGACCCTTAGACTCGGTTTTCGACTGATAAAGGGCCTAGCACAGACCACAGCCCGACAAATTGTAAGCGCGCGCCATGGCCCGGAGAACGGTCAACCGCGGCTATTTTCCAACATTGAAGATATCGCTAGGCGGGGTTCTATATCGACCTCCAACATGACATTGCTCGGCTCAGCTGGAGCCCTCGATAGCCTAACCAGCCATCGTCGCCAAGCCCACTGGCAAATACTCGCCACAGAGGATCAAAGGCCACTGTTAGACGCAGCCCCAGTAGACCCGACAAACAAAAGTCATTCGAACAGCCTGACAACAACTATCCCTCACTCGACAGACCCAGGGGAGTCGCGCTTTACACCACTCGACGAAATACAGCGATTGCGCGCTGACTACAGCACTACTGGGGTGACGCTGGGCCGTCATCCAATGCAAATACTACGGGAACGATTCCCTCGTTTTGAGCGCTGTAAAAGGCACGCCGATCTCGCCGCACTCGGGCATCGACGCTTTGTGCGTATTGCCGGGATTGTCACCGGTCGCCAACGACCAGGCACCGACTCCGGGGTCATTTTTCTGACCTTGGAAGACGAAACTGGCAACAGCAACATAGTGGTTTGGAAGAGCGTGCAACAGCGCTGCCGCCAAGCGTTGCTAAAAGCCCAGCTACTGATGGTGAAAGGTGTTATCGAAACCGAAGGCAGCGTAGTACACGTGATAGCCCAACAACTCACCGACTGCAGTGAGCTACTCTATGAAACCGAAATTCGCTCGCGTGATTTTCATTAACGAGAGGGTGTAGCCCTTAGCGAACCGATCGGCAACGATCAATCCATTAAAAAACGGCCCGTAGGCCGTTTTTTAATTCTATTGAGGGCTTTATGGCCATTACCAACCGGTCACTTGCTTCAACCCCTCGCCGATATCAGCAAGGCTGCGCACAGTTTTTACGCCGGCGTCCTGAAGCGCTGCAAACTTTTCGTCCGCAGTGCCCTTACCGCCGGAAATAATCGCCCCGGCATGGCCCATCCGTTTACCTGCCGGCGCTGTGACTCCGGCAATGTAAGACACCACAGGCTTGCTGACATGGGCTTTAATAAACGCGGCCGCCTCCTCTTCCGCAGTTCCACCAATTTCGCCGATCATAACAATCGCCTCAGTCTGGGGGTCATCCTCAAACAGCTGTAAAATATCGATAAAACTGGAGCCCGGTATAGGGTCACCACCAATACCGACGCAGGTCGACTGACCAAACCCGTAATCGGTCGTCTGCTTGACCGCTTCATAGGTCAAGGTACCCGAACGGGAGACAATACCTACCTTGCCAGGCAGGTGAATATGACCCGGCATAATGCCAATTTTGCAGGCTCCTGGAGTGATCACCCCAGGACAGTTAGGACCGACTAAGCGCACGCCCAACTGGTCACAGGCGACCTTGCACTCCAACATATCGAGGGTTGGAATTCCCTCAGTAATGCAGACGATCAATTGAATACCCGCATTCGCCGCTTCAAGTATCGAATCTTTACAAAATGGTGCGGGTACATAGATCACCGACGCCTCGGCTGCGGTGGCCGACACAGCCTCGGCAACGGTATTAAATACCGGCAACCCAAGGTGCACAGAGCCGCCCTTTCCAGGAGTCACTCCACCGACCATTTTAGTTCCGTAATCAATCGCCTGTTGCGAGTGAAAGGTGCCCTGACCGCCGGTAAAACCCTGACAAATTACCTTGGTATCACTGTTGATTAAAATCGCCATGCTCAGTTGCCCCCCGCCGCTTTAACCACTTGTTTCGCTGCATCCGACAGGCTGGTTGCGGCAATAATATCGAGACCGGATTCGGCCAATTTTTGTGTACCCAGATCGGCATTGTTACCCTCGAGGCGCACTACTACGGGAACCTCAACTCCGACTTCTTGCACCGCTCCAATCACGCCATCGGCGATCAGATCGCAGCGCACAATACCACCAAAGATATTGATCAATACCGCCTTGACCTTATCATCTGAGAGGATAATTTTAAACGCCTCAACCACACGCTCTTTAGTCGCACCGCCCCCTACATCGAGAAAGTTAGCCGGCGATCCACCGTGCAATTGCACGATATCCATGGTGCCCATCGCCAACCCAGCGCCGTTAACCATGCAACCAATACTGCCATCTAACGCCACATAATTGAGATCCCATGCCGCGGCATGCGCCTCTCTAGCGTCGTCCTGCGAAGGGTCATGCATTTCTTTAAGTGCCGGTTGGCGATACATTGCATTACTGTCGATGACCAATTTTGCATCCAGACAGTGCATATTGCCCTCACTGGTAATGACCAGTGGGTTGATTTCCAAAAGCGCTAAATCGCGCTCCACAAACATTTTTGCCAAACCCATAAAAATACCGACAAACTGTTTGATTTGAACGCCTTCTAAGCCGAGTTTAAACGCCAACTCGCGAGCCTGATAGGGCTGTGCTCCGGTCATCGGGTCGATCACCGCCTTAAGAATCTTGTCCGGTGTTTCCTCGGCGACTTTCTCAATCTCGACACCGCCCTCGGTAGATGCCATGAAAACTACCCTGCGCGTCGCTCGATCTACCACCGCGCCTAGATACAACTCTCTGGCAATATCGGTGCAGGTCTCCACCAATATTCGACTGACGGGTTGACCCGCAGCATCAGTTTGATAAGTGATCAAGTTCTTGCCCAACCAGCCGCGTGCAAATTCTTCGATTTCAGCTTTCGATGAGACCAACTTGACCCCACCGGCCTTGCCGCGACCGCCAGCGTGCACCTGAGCCTTTACCACCCAGCGGTCACCGCCAATAATATCGGCGGCGGCAATCGCCTCCTGAACCGTCTCGGCAGCAACGCCTTGTGAGACCGGTAGCCCGTACTCAGCAAATAACTGCTTTCCCTGATATTCGTGCAGGTTCATACTTTAATTCCTGTTGATTGAACGTTAGCGTGAATTCCCGCTGCCCGAGGGGCGGCGGGACGGTGATTTTTGCGTGGCTTACTTACGCTTGCGGTTAGCCTTATGAATCGCATTACCATTGACCGCCAATGCGGCCTCGCGGACGGTTTCAGACAGCGTCGGATGACCAAATACAGTCATGCCAAGGTCCTCTGAACTGGAGCCAAACTCCATGGCAATAGCCACTTGTTGCACTAGGTCAGCGGCGCTGGGCCCGACGATGTGACAGCCCAAAATACGATCGCTATCGGCGTGGGCAATGATCTTAACCATACCGTCAGTATCATTCGCAGCCAATGCTCTGCCGCTCGCAGCGAACGGGAATGTTCCGACGTTATAGGGATCGCCCGACGCCTTGACCTGTTCTTCGGTCAAGCCCACCGAGGCTACTTCTGGGTGGGTGTAGATGACGTTGGGTACGATATCGTAATTCATTTGCGCGCTATGCCCCGCGATCCGCTCAGCCACCATCACACCCTCTTCAGAACCCTTGTGGGCAAGCATCGGCCCGCGCACTAAATCGCCCACCGCATAGACGCCTGGGACGCTCGTTTCGCACTGTTGATTGACCGCAACGGTCCCCCGCTCGTCCAACTGGACGCCACTGTCGGCTGCCAACACGCCGTCAGTAAACGCTTTACGACCTACGCAGACGATCAATTTATCAAATATTTCGACCTGCTCAGAGCCATCTTTTGATTGGTAGGTGACATGCACCTTCTTACCCTTGACTTGGGTACCGACGACGCGAGCGCCGAGACGTATGTCCAATCCCTGCTTGGTGAAAATCTTTTTGGTCTCTCGGGCTATCGCCTTGTCCATAATGGCTAAAAAGTCCTCGAGCGCCTCGAGCAATACCACTTCGGAACCTAAGCGACTCCATACCGAGCCCAACTCTAAGCCAATCACACCGGCGCCAATCACCCCGAGTCGTTTCGGTACGCTGGCTATTTCTAGCGCGCCGGTCGAATCTACAATCAATTTATCATCGACTGGCGCCACCGGGATATCGATCGGCAACGAACCGGTAGCCAATATCACATGGGCAGCATCCAGCAGGCTCACTTTTCCATCGTGATCGGTGTATTCTACTTGCCGATTGGCCAACAGCTTGCCGGTACCGAAAAGCCCAGACACACCGTTAGCTTTAAACAGTTGCCCGATGCCCCCAGTCAACTGACCGACAATTTTATCTTTTCTGGCCATCATTTCGGCGATATCGATTTTTACTGCCGAGGTACTTATACCGTGAACAGCGAGCTCTTCGCGGGCATCGTGATAGCGGTGCGAGCTATCCAATAGCGCCTTGGATGGAATACAGCCGACGTTCAAACAAGTTCCACCATTGATGCCCCGACCGTCGGCGGTACGCCATTTCTCAATACACGCAACGCTCATTCCCAGTTGTGCCGCTCTTATTGCCGCCACATAACCTGCGGGACCACTGCCGATAACAACCACATCATAACTAGACATTTACGTTCCTTATTAATGCTTTATTGTCTAAATCTCAAGTAATATCTTGGCCGGATCTTCAATCAACTCTTTGATCGTAACGAGGAACCGAACCGCTTCTTTACCATCGATCAACCGATGATCATAGGACATTGCGAGATACATCATAGGCCTTACCACCACCTGTCCATCCACCGCAATTGGGCGCTCTTGTATCTTGTGCATGCCAAGAATTGCGGTCTGCGGTGGGTTGATAATTGGCGTAGAGATTAGCGAACCGTAGACACCACCGTTGGTGATGGTAAAGGTGCCGCCCGTCATTTCATCAATCGTCAACTTACCGTCTCGCGCCTTACCGGCAAATTCTGAAATACCATTTTCCACCGAGGCGATGCTCATGTTTTCAGCATTGCGCAGCACCGGCACTACCAAGCCTCGCTCGGTCGATACCGCAACACCAATGTCCTGATAGCCATGGTAGACAATTTCCTTACCATCGATCGATGCGTTGACCAACGGAAACCGTTTCAAAGCTTCTACCGCAGCCTTTACAAAGAAGCCCATAAAGCCCAAGCGAGTGCCGTTATGCATCTTGGTGAACTCAGTCTTGTACTGCGCTCGAAGATTCATCAGCGCAGTCATGTCGACCTCGTTAAAAGTAGTCAGCGACGCAGTGGTTTGGGTGACTTCCAACAGGCGCTCAGAAATACGCGCGCGCATTCGGGTCATGGCTACTTTGCGCTCTACTCGATCGCCATGCTCGGAGCTGGGCTCGTCGAGGGCAGTATCTACCGCGCTCGAAATGGTCTCTGGTACCGCAGCGGTTGAGGGCTCAAAGTTAACAACGTCCTCCTTGGTAATCCGCCCGCCTTTGCCGGTACCGGTCACATCTGCGACATCAATACCGCGTTCCTGGGCTAATTTTTTCGCCGCCGGGTTAATCGCTGCCGAAATATCGCCACTGCTCGCCGTCGCAGCTTGGCCGGAGCTTGGCGCATCGTCGCTAGTAGTCGCTGCGCCCTCTTCAATGCGCGCTAACAACTCGTTACTCTGGATTGCATCGCCCTCTTGCTTGAGAATTTCCAACAGCACCCCGTTCGCGGGCGCGACGACTTCAAGTACGACCTTATCGGTCTCAATTTCTACGATCAACTCGTCTCGCGAAACCTGATCTCCGGCACTTTTATGCCAACTGGCCAGCGTCCCCTCCTGTACGGATTCGGGGAAACTCGGCGCCTTGATTTCTACAGCCATTGGATTTTTCCTAATTGTTATCGTTGGTTGTCAACGCTTCGTTAATAAACTGCGCCTGCTCTTCCAGATGAACAGACATATAGCCAGACGCTGGTGCCGCCGAGCCCTTACGACCCACGTAGTTCAGCACCAGTTCTGGCTTATGGCGAGTAAGAGCATTGCGCATGTGGTGCTGACTACTGTACCAAGCACCCTGATTCATCGGCTCCTCCTGACACCAGACGGCTTCTTTCAAAGCACCCATACTGCCGAGTATATTGTCCAGCTCAACGTCTGGAAATGGGTATAACTGCTCAAGTCGCACCAGGGCAACGTCTTTAATACCCCGCTCTTGACGCTGTTCCAGCAAGTGGTAATAAACCTTGCCCGAACAAAGCACCAAGCGCTTGACGTCGGCCGGCTTGACGCCTTCGTCTGCTAGGACGTTTTGAAAACTCCCAGTGGCCAATTCGTCTAAGGTCGAGGTCGCCTGCTTATGGCGAAGTATCCATTTCGGACTCATCACCACTAGTGGACGACGCATCGGCCTAATCGCCTGGCGTCTTAAAAGATGAAAGATTTGAGCCGGTGTTGTGGGGATACATATTTGCATGTTGTGCTCTGCACAAAGTTGCAAAAACCGCTCCAGGCGCGCCGAAGAATGTTCCGGGCCCTGACCTTCAAAACCATGGGGCAAGAGCATAATAAGCCCCGATAAACGACCCCATTTGTGCTCGCCGCTGGTAATAAACTGATCGATAACAACTTGCGCACCGTTGGCGAAATCACCAAACTGCGCTTCCCAAATAACTAATCCAGATGGCATAGTTGTCGAGTAACCGTACTCAAAAGCTAGCACCGCTTCTTCGGACAATACCGAATCGTAGAGATCGAAGCTGACCTGATCGTCGGCCATGTGCTGCAGCGGGATATAATCATCACCATTCTCTTGATTGACAACCGCTGCATGGCGGTGTGAGAAGGTGCCACGACGAACATCCTGACCGGTAAAGCGAATCGGATATCCCTCCTCGATCAAGGTGCCATAACTGAGTAATTCAGCCATACCCCAATTGAGTGGTAGCGTGCCATCAGCCATTTTTCTTCGATCGTCGTAAAGCTTCGCAACCTGTCTCTGTACCACGATATCATCCGGTATCGTGGTGATTCGAGAGGCAACACTCGCCAGTGCCACTGGAGCCACCGAAGTGTCTCCGGGAGTGCGCCACTGATGCCCGAGATACGGTGCCCAATCGACAAACAGGCCGTGATCGGGTTCACTCACCAAATTGTGCACCACAAATTCTCCGCGATCGAGGCTCGAACGGTAGAGATTGGTCATTTCCTTGGACTGTTCGAGCGTTAGAACACCCTCTTGAATCAGCTTTTGCGCATAGAAGGATCGCGTCGTAGGATGGTTCTTAATCGCCTTGTACATCAGCGGTTGGGTCGACGACGGCTCGTCGGTTTCGTTGTGGCCACGACGGCGGTAACATACCAGATCGATGACGATGTCCTTGCCAAACTCATAGCGATAATCCATCGCCAGCATGGCCGCGAACATGACCGAATCGGGATTGTCGCCGTTGACGTGGAGTATCGGCGCCTGCACCATCTTCGCGACATCGGTACAGTACTCAGTCGACCGTGCATCGTCCTGTCGACTGGTGGTAAAACCGACCTGGTTATTGATCACCACGTGAATGGTGCCACCGGTCTTGTAGGCGCGGGTTTGGGACAACTGGAAGGTCTCCATGACCACGCCCTGCCCGGCAAAAGCTGCATCGCCATGCAACAAAATGGGCAGTACCTTTTCACCTGATTCATCGTTGCGCCGGTCTTGCCGAGCGCGCGCGGAGCCAACCACCACGGGGCAAGAAATCTCCAAGTGCGAAGGGTTAAAGCCGAGCGCCAAATGAATCTCGCCGCCTGGCGTCATCACATTTGAAGAAAAACCTTGGTGATATTTAACATCGCCTGAGGTATTAACCAAGCGCTTACCCTCAAACTCATCAAACATTTCCGCAGGGTTTTTACCAAGTACGTTGACCAGCACATTGAGGCGCCCGCGATGGGCCATCGCGAGCACTATTTCTTTACAACCATACTCACCCGAGCGACGCACCAAACAGTCGAGCATAGGAATCAGGCTCTCACCGCCCTCGAGACCAAAACGCTTGGTTCCGGGGTATTTGGAGTCTAAGTGCTTTTCCAAACCCTCTGCTGCGGTCAGGCGATTCAGAACATCGATGCGTGCTTTGTCATCGTAGGTGGGCTTGGAACGCACGCTCTCAAAGCGCTGTGCCAACCACTGTTTTTCGGCAAACGAAGTAATGTGCATAAACTCGGGACCCAAGTTACCACAGTAGGTCTCTTCTAACGATTCTATGATTTCCCGCAGCGTTGCCTCGTCTTTGCCTATGTACAACGGTGAGGTTTGGAAGGTAGTCTCTAAATCGGCGGGGGTCAGGCCGTGAAAGTGCAGCTCGAGATCCGGCACCAGCTTGCGCGCCATCAAACCGAGCGGGTCGAGATTGGCCTTTTGATGTCCCCGAAAGCGGTAAGAACTGATCAACTGAACGACTCTGACTTGCTTGCGCTCATGCTGCAAATGAATACCGCCAGACCCTGGGGCCGGCGTAGGTCTTGCTTGCCTGCGTCCGAGTAGTTCGAAGTGCTGCACAATCGTCGCGTGAGAAACGTCCGGCTGAGCGCTGCCGTTGGTCCTTGGCAACGCATCGAAAAATAGCTTCCATTCGTCGGGAACCCCTTCGGGTTCGTGTAGATAGGTGTCGTAAAGGTCTTCGATGTAGGCGGCATTGCCACCAGAAAAATGGGAGGAGCTAAGAAATCGCTCCATAAGGCCCTCTGACATGGCTCGCTGTCCCCTGTGGAAATGCGCTATGAATGTATCCGAAACTTGCCGACCAT
>CESJ01023640.1_pt1 | contig 12313 bp, 12 predicted proteins | sample 356311 | NCBI WGS metagenome assembly CESJ01 (sample SAMEA2621487, study PRJEB7988) | marine metagenome | biome: marine biome (ENVO:00000447); feature: surface water layer (ENVO:00002042); material: "saline water (ENVO:00002010), including plankton (ENVO:xxxxxxxx)" | depth 5 m
AATAAATTATAAAAGGTATGACCATAATCCCCTTCAGACTGTTGAAGACGCCAAGGAAATTCAAGATAAGTTTTTGCCTACTCAAGAGGGCGGTGGTCATATAAAGAACCTGTATCTTCGAGATAAGAAAAAAAAGAACGTCCTCTTGATTGCAGAACAGGATACCAATATCGATTTAAAGGCTCTCAGTAAGGCCATTGGCTGTGGAAATTTGTCTTTTGGCTCACCTGAGAGATTGATGCAGAATTTAGGTATAAGGCCAGGCGCCGTCACCCCATTATCAATGATCAACGGGGTACAAAATAATGTTTCATTATTTATGGATAGTAGTTTGAGAAACTGTTCAAAAATATATGTACATCCTCTTGTAAATGACAGAACATTGGAAATGTCTTTAGTGGAATTGAAAAGGTTTTTGGGTATTATTGGAGTAGATTTTGATTGGATTGATTTTTAAAATAACCGTCTAGAACGGATAATGAGATTGATAAAAAATGGCTGATACCATCATAGGTGAAGACCTACTCGACCTGCTTCGTGGTGTTGACACACCGACAGTTTGCAACGCAATTGAAGTTGTCCAAGGTAAACGAGGCTTTAACAGGTTCACTCGAGGGACGATGATCCATTCCAAGCCAGGTGAACCTGCAGCAGTCGGTTTTGCTCGTACTGCACGCATTTCAGGCCTGGCGCCCTCAAACGAACCTTCCAATGTTATTCGCGCCCGGCGTAAGGAATATTTTCGTTCGATGGCCTCTGGAAATGGTCCAACCATCGCAGTAGTTGAAGACATTGACCATCCAAATTGTATAGCTGGATGGTGGGGCGAAGTTCATGTCGCAGTCCACAAGGGCCTAGGGATGAGTGGGGCAATAACCAATGGAGTGATGCGTGATCTAGACGTCATCGACGAGGGCTTTCCAATATTGGCCGGTTCTATAGGTCCTAGCCACGGCTACGTCCATGTCATAGATATTGGGACTCAGGTAAATATTTTTGGAATGCGCGTTTACGAGAATGAGCTTATGCATGCTGACCGACATGGAGCCATCGTTATTCCAAACATAGTAATTCCGAAACTCAAATCGGCAATAGAAACTGTTATTGAAAGTGAGGCTATCGTGCTGGGTCCCGCGCGTGAACCAGGTTTTAATATTGATAAGCTTGAAGAGGTTTGGGCTAAATTTGAAGCTGTGCGAACCTAGCGACAGCGCAGTACAATAAAAGGTTATGTTTAGAATACCGCATCTTAAAGTGCATGTAAATTAAAGCAAAGAAATTTAAAGCTTACGTTAATTATCATAGATATCGTGTAGATTTCGAATGCCCGAAACGCAAACGTTATGGTTGAGAATTCTATCAGTTGACATACCTTACTACTTTAGTCAGAAATAAATTATGTCTAGCCACCCTGATTCGTAACAAGGGAAGCCCGGCACATGAAAAATGTGAGGCCTTCTAGATGTCAAAGCACAACCTTATTCAAACTGATGACCACGAACAGCGAACCAGCTGTACCAAGCAAACTGATGATCTAGAGCTGTTAATCATCGCTTCTGAGGCCGAAATTACTTCTGTTGAGTGGGTACTAGATCTTCAGTCCAGTGATAGTCATAATATTTCATGAACTATCTTTCTCCGCCTCCTCGGCCATCTAGTTCATCAGACATACTCACGTATTCAGCCCGTGACCTCATCCAAAATGGACAGACAGTGCAAATCGTTCTTGACGAACAAACCTACACGCTAAGGATTACGCGTGCAGGCAAGTTGATACTGACCAAATGACCATTAAGTAGCACCTAACTTTTGGTTAAACTACTTAAAGTTACATTTGACCCTAACACTCATTGTTTGGTACAGACCCAAAAATCAAACCCAAATACAGAGCGGTAGAGAAATGTTAGCTTCTCATTTAAAAATGTATCTCGAACGTTTTGGTGTCCACTATGCTTGGGTCATGGCCACGATAGCGTTTTTATTCTCTATCATTGCTCCAGCCGTTGGAAGCGTCCCACAAATCTTGATCCTCCCGATAACCGAGGCATACGGATGGGACATTTCAGATTTCTCCCTGGCAACCGGCCTGATGTACTTAGTCATCGCTATTATGTGTCCTTTTGGAGCATCGCTGATGTTAAAATTTGGGGTATCAAAAATTGTGTATATCGCCGTTTCATTGGAGGTTTTAGGATTACTGTGCACTATTTTTTCATATGAAAAGTGGCATTTACTATTCAGCATAGGACTATTTTTGGGTGCAGCATCTGGTATTATTGGCCTGAGTTTAGCTGCGACAGTCGCCACCCGCTGGTTTACTGCCAGACGTGGCTTAGTAATCGGTATTCTTACCTCAGCCTTCGCAGCTGGCCAATTAATTTTCATACCATTTATGGCATGGATAACAATTACTTATGATTGGCGCTTGGCAGTTTTACCAGGATTGATCGGTGCAGTGCTATGTGGCGTGTTGTTTTTGTTATTTTCAAAAGACTGGCCATCTGAATTAGATTTGCCTGCCTACGGAGACAAGGAAGTCTTCCAACCACCCACTAGTAATGTAGCCAACGTTTTATTCATGACATTCACTAGTTTAGCGGATGGGATCAAACATCCAGCTTTCTGGATCTTAGCAACGACCTTTTTCATTTGTGGCCTCACTTCCACAGGTATTGTTGGACAACATTTTATTCCCTTCTGTGCAGACAACAACGTCGGAATTGTTGTTGCATCTTCGTACTTAGCACTTATGGGAATTTTTAATTTTATCGGAACAACAACTTCAGGCTGGCTCTCAGATCGTTATGACAATTATAAACTACTTGCTATATATTATGGCTGCCGCGGCCTTTCACTTTTGTATCTTCCTTACGGTAATTTTAGTATTTATGAATTGACGCTATGGGCCATATTTTTTGGTTTGGACTTCATTGCCACGGTACCGCCAACAGTCAGATTAAGTGGACAATACTTCGGCACAGTAAATGGTCCTTTAATTTTTGGTTGGATTTTTGCAGCACATCAAGGTGGAGCCGCTTTTGCTGCATATGGAGCAGGCATATCTCGTGATTTCTTTATCAGCTATGTGCCTGCGTTTCTACTAGCAGGTCTAGCATGCTTTGTGGCGACTGGTTTAATTATGTATTTCCGCGCTTCAAAGTACCGCCTGCAGGTTCTATAGTTTTTGCCGCAGGGCTTGATGATGAGCGTCTGTTTTGAGCACCTAAAGTTGGATTATAACTATTATCAGGGTCATTTTTCATTAAATCGACAGCATCTACAAAAGACCCGACCATGATTAATGGTGCATTTACTTGGACAGTCTATGCGTGATCAATAAGCCTCGAAATATTAGCGCGGCCCCGCTCTAGAAACTTGCTATAACTAACCACATCGATGTTGGCACCACAGACCACGAGCCCCACTCGTTTTCCTTTAAGACGATTTCGTAGTGGTAACATTATTCCTGCCATCACCGCGCCCACGGCTGGTTCAACCGCTAATTTTGCTTCCTGCTGCAAGATTACCATCCCAGAACAAATTTCATCATCTGTGACAGTCACCATGTCATCAACGTATGCCGAACATAAAGCGTGCCCAAGCGGCAATGCCATTGGTGGCGCAAGACTATCCGCAATAGTATCAACCCTATTGAGCGACACTGGACGTCGGGCTGCTATACTACGTGACATGCTATCTGCTCCAGCAGGCTCCACACCATAAACCTTGCAATCAGGGTTGATTGCTTTCACCGCAGCCGCGATACCACTAATTAAACCACCTCCACCGACCGCTACAATTACTGCCTCCAGGTCTGGTATGTCTTCAAGAAACTCCAAACCAATACCTGCTGTGCCAAGGGACGTATTAAGCCCCTCAAAGGGATGAATAAAAGTTCTTCCTTCTTCACGCTGCAATCTCTCAGCCTCGCCAAAGGTAGCCAGCCCACCATCTTTCATAATTACCTCTGCGGATTCCGCCCTCGCGAGCGCGACACGAAAAGGGTTGGCAGTAGACTGCATCACTACTTTTGCTGATAACCCACATTGTCGTGCAGCCCAGGCCGCGGCAATAGCATGGTTGCCAGCACTGGCAGCTGTGATTCCTCGCGCTTTATTCTCACTTGGGATAGCCTGCGCCACAGACAAAGCTCCCCGCGCCTTAAAGGTCCCAGTATGCTGAAAACATTCCAATTTCAGATGGATGATACCGTCGCCTAAAACCTGAGATATCAATGCTGAAGTCAGAGGTGCAACAGGGGTTCGCACGATCGAAGGCCTTAATTCTTCCGCCCGCTGTTGCATGGCATCAAGAGTCACTGCGCTTATGTCAAATTCAATCAAAAGTCATGCCGTGCAGGTAGTCCATTTTCCATTCCTTTATTTCCCATTTTTGACCAATAAACAAATTGATCTGGCCAAACAAGCAGTGTTAAATAAGATTCAAACTTAGCTCATGTCGCTAAAGCAATATAATAATCGTACAAGTTCTAAATTCTTTGACGGAAAGCGCTAAAAATGTAGCCATGACTTAATAAGTTGGGAGTCATAAACTAAGCTTCTTATCACAGGCACTGTTTCCTCTAGTGACTGCGTTTTTAGTCTCTGGCTTGAAGCGTGATTAGCTCGATGGGATATTGCCCGAAGCAAACCCTTGAAGCGGGTCCTGTTTCAAGCGTATGGATCCAAAGCGGAGTATAACTATGACCAAATCCATGATGACACCCGAGCGTAAACTAGAAGAACTCGGGCTTAAGCTGCCTAGGCCAACAAAGCTACCGGAGGGGCTACACTTACCCTTTAAGTTTGTGAACATCAGGGGTGAACGTGTGCTTTTTTCCGGCCATCCCAAGAATGCCATGGACGGTAGTATTGCCGGCCCTTTTGGAGTTGTTGGGAGTGATCTAACAACAGAACAAGGATATAATGAGGCTCGCGAGGTAGCGTTGTCAGTCTTGGCAAACATCAAGTCAGAGATTGGCGAACTGTCCCGAATTATTGGCTGGGCGCGCGTGTTTGGGATGGTGAATTCAGCACCTGGCTACACCGATCAACATATTATAGTGAATGGATTTAGTGACCTCGTAATTGAAGTATTTGGGCAGGATGTTGGCTGCCATGCACGCTCTGCTATTGGTGTCTTTGGATTACCACTCGGGTTTGCAATGGAGATTGAGGGTGAAGTGATTATTAACTAGTGAACAATCCTATAAGGTAAAGCCACTTTAAACGAACAGGGCGGTTTTGTGGTCGCCAAGGCATTCAAGAAAGCCTCACAAAAAGTCACTGGCGTCTACAAGACCTTTACTTCAAGTAACATGCAGTACAGCAGTATTATACCTGTTTTACAGATCTAATCCCAGATCAATGAATTTAGTATAGTCTGATGAGTGTTCTTATTGGTTTGGCAGAACCAAAATTATGTTAAGTTGCAATTAAAACCTATTTATTTTTAATTTTTTACCTTCGGTAATAGTTGACTTAATTAGTTAAGATACACTTCGGTAAATACAGACAGTTACTTAATTTTTAGAGAAGATTTTCCTCATAGTGTTCTTACTATAGCATAAATCAAGGTTACTAAAGTTTAGTTAGGTGAATTGGTAAAACAAACAAAAATGGGTCTAAATAAATGCCTAAAATTTCTTTGCATGGATATGAATTATCATACAGCTTTAATGGAGTATCTAATTCCAAGGACAGTACTAATCTGTTGCTTGTCCATGGCGCTGGTGGTCAGAAAGTCGACTGGCCTATAGCTTGGCGCAGCGTGAACGATCTTACACGGTCCCTCGGCCTGACACCAAAAGACCACGGCGGTGAATTGGATAATTATCCAATATACGCATTGGACCTCCCGGGACACGGGGAGTCAGGCGGAGAAAGCAGGACATCGGTTGAAGAATATGCAGAGGTAGTCAATGACTTTGTTACAGCTATAAAACTGGACAATGTCTGTATTGTTGGACATTCAATGGGTGCATCGATTGCGCTCAACGCTGCTCTTAATAAATATAGCTGGCTTACTGCAGTGGCAATGATTGGCGGTGCCAGTAAAATGTTTGTGAACGATGCCATACTCGAAGGTTTAAAAGAGAATTTTGAGCCAACAATCGACAATATTGTGAAATATTCATGGTATAAAGATACGGGTGCATTTTTTAAACAAAAAGCACGACAACGAATGCTAGAAGCAGGTTCAAAAGTCGTACACGACGATTTCTATGCCTGTAGCCAATTTGACGTTTCAGGCAGATTGGCTGAGATCAATGTTCCTACACTCGTAATCGGTTCTGATTATGATCGTATGGTACCACTAAAAATTAGCCATGATATGGCTGACCAGCTAAGTCGTTCAACCTTTGTTACATTGAAAAACTGTGGTCATTTCCAACATATTGAACAGACCAGTAGGGTAGCAAAAGAGTTGGCGAATTATCTTTCCACCCTAGGATAGCAAGATACACTTTTTACTATTAATTCTGCCCGGTATGTCCTGCTTTTAAAGGGTGAAATAGGTAGAGTACTAGTCATCGCTTGCCTGCTTTCGTTTTTGCTTTTTCTAATAAACTTCCTGCACTGTCACTGGAAAATGGATTTTGATAAAGAGTATCATGGCTCTCAACGCCAACATCAAAAATACAATCTTCTTGTGGGCGCGCCACGCACAGTAAGACATAACCGTCTTGGGATTGCCGCTTATTAATTGCCGTTCCCTTTGGCTGACGCACGCTACCAGAGATCATCTTGGCGGCGCATGTTATACATCCTCCATATCGACAAGCGACAGGCAGCACCCAACCCGCTGCTTCAAAAACATCTAAAATCGGTTCATTTTCAGCGACTTCTAATGTTTTATTGTCACGATTTCGGAATGTAACTTTATGCTTAATACTTTTATGCGACATATTAAAAAAGAAGCCTATCCTAGTGATAGGCTCCCATTTTTCCTAGACCCAGATATCCGATGAACAGTCGCCACCGGGATATCTTGTCTCATGTGCCCGCGCGGGACCATGCGGTTCATGGCCAAAATCAATATGGAAATCTTTACGAATTTCCATACCACCATTTTCGACATCGCAATCAACGATCAGCATAATACCACCCTTGTCCTTCATGCTCGGGTAAAACTGATTATCCCACGTTGAGAATAGTGACGTAGTGACGAATAGGCGCTTTCCATCCAGCGATAATTGGATCATTTGTGGTGCGCCATCTACTGAACGCCCGTTAACTTCGGGTGCTTTGCCAAGCAGACCACCTATCCAGACCTGACCAGTCAGTTTTGGGTTTGAGGGATCAGAGATATCATACTGTCGCAAATCTCCATGTAACCAATTAGAAAAATACAGATATTTGTCGTCCATCGAGACGAGAATATCAGTAATTAAACCAGGCATGGGCACGGGAAAATTATCAACATCAATAGCCTCAACATCAATAATTTTTTCAATCTTTAATTCACCAGCGTCATCTTTATACCAATGAAAAATATTTGAACTCAGGGTTGCACCTACAAATCCGTGTGTACTGTCAGGATTATGATGGAACCTAGCTTCAAGCGGGATCAAACCTTCAGCACCAAGATCTATTGATTGTTCAATTTTTCGATTCTTAAAATCCCAAAAATGGATGTGCTGACCGTACTTCCCTTGCGCAACATCCTCCAAATCAAATCCGGGCAAGAAGGTATTCGGTGCTGCCCATTCGGTCGACACCATCATATTGTGTCGTGGTTGATACCAAAAATCATAGCTGAAGTTCATACCAGTAGTATCGTTTTCCCAACGCCCTACAATATTAAAATCTTTATCAAGTTGCAAATATCCACCTGGAGCATTGCCCTCAGCGTCTCCCAACATTGACACAATTATATCTTCACCGAGGCAGTGGACTGTATGAGGCGCAGACAAATTTGTTTTTTCTTTAATCTCATCGCCACTAATTGTTTTAAAAAGAGCAGGCTTCCTAGGATCTGTCGCCGTGTCGACAATGTAAAAGTTAGATGTCCTTACACCTGGAACAATAAGGTATTTACGTTCCATGCTTCCATCTGTGTTGCAGGAAGAGCAAGCATTCCAGCCCATATGGTGCAGTTCATCGCCAACAACCCCAACTTCAGTGCGATGGATAATCTCACCGTAGGTTGAACTATTTTCGTCAACATCGATTGTTGCTAAATAATCAGGCTTTTCGACCCCAGTTCCTGTATAAATACAAATTGTATAAACAATTTTTTCGCGCGGAGCTTTTATAGCTTCCTGCGGTGATGCATATCCAGGACCGGCACAAGGGCTTTTAGTATTATCTAACATATTTTTCTCCGTTGAGTTGTTGCTATTTTCTTTTTAATTATCTGCCCTAACTAGGCCAGAATTTGAGCTTCTAGTTATATTTTTGGCATATTACAAAGCTGGATGGCACCGCTAATTCGCGTTGATAATTTAATTAACTTTTCACCAATTTCGTATCTATACTCCTGTCCAAACCGACGAATTGGGCCAACTGCACCAACGCTAAAGGTTGCACCTATATTTCCAATCGAAATAGGTGCCGCAACGCTGGCAATACCCATATCAATTTCTTGATCACAATCTGCAAATCCACGTTCAATTATTCTTTTGAAATCTGCGTAGATGTCTTCTTGCGAAGTTTTCGTGTGGTCAGTGTACTGGCGAAGGTTTTTTGAAACGATGCAGCTTTGGAATTCTGGCTCAGCGAAAGCAGCTATTGCCTTTGAGCACGAGCAAGCGTGCATTGGCCGTTCCCCAAGACCTGGATGAATAAAGGCTCTACCAGGGTCTAATGGTGTTTCTACGTGAATGATTTCAACCTTACTGTCACGAAACCGTGCCAGGAAAACAGTCTCATTATATTCTATTGCCGCTGCCCTTAACAACGAAGCTGAGGCTTTGCGGACGTCTGTGTCTGATTTTCCCAAAAGAGCAATACGGATTAACCGCTCACCAATCCTCACTTTACCAGAATTCTCTACAGACTCGATTAAGCGATGATCTTCAAGCGTCTGGATCAATCGATAACAAGTGGGCTTGGGAAGCTTGGTTGCTTTTTGTAGTTCAACTGGGGAAATTGGCCGGCCAGCTATAGCAATTAGTTCTAGCAATGTTATTAAACGGTCAAGATGCATATTGACTATATCGTTTCATTTTGTGAGACTTTAGATCGTACTTTGAGATTTATTTTTCTGCAAAGCAAGATAAAAAGTGTTTTAGGAGAGCCCATTATGAGAACCCGAGCTGCAGTGGCCTTAGAGGCTGGAAAACCTTTAGAGATAATGGAAGTTAATCTTGAGGGACCCCGCAAGGGGGAGGTTCTAGTTGAAATTAAAGCTACTGGCCTTTGCCACACTGACGAATTTACTCGCTCGGGCGATGACCCAGAGGGGATATTTCCGGCTATCCTTGGACATGAAGGTGCCGGGGTCGTGATAGAAGTCGGCGAAGGCGTGACCAACCTTTCGGTTGGCGATCATGTCATACCACTTTACACTCCAGAATGCCGCGAATGTGATTATTGCCTTAACCCTAAAACAAACCTTTGCCAGGCGATCCGCAGTACGCAAGGACAGGGCCTTTTGCCTGATGGCTCCACCCGATTTTCGATGCTAGATGGTACACCTATCCATCATTATATGGGCTGTTCGACGTTTGCTAACCATACCGTGGTGCCTGAAATTGCGCTAGCCAAGGTCCGCAAGGATGCTCCGTTTGATAAAATATGTTACATTGGTTGTGGTGTGACAACGGGTATCGGTGCGGTGATAAACACTGCGAAAGTCGAAATAGGTAGCCATGCCATTGTATTTGGCCTAGGTGGTATCGGTCTGAACGTGGTCCAAGGCTTGCGCCTCGCAGGAGCTGACCAAATTATTGGTGTTGATCTCAACGACGACAAGGAAAAAATGGGTCGTCACTTTGGTATGACTGACTTTGTGAACCCGTCCAAGATTGACGGTGATCTCGTTGCACATCTCGTTGGATTAACCGGCGGCGGTGCCGATTACACATTTGATGCAACAGGTAACGTAAATGTAATGCGCACCGCGCTTGAGGCTGCGCACAAAGGTTGGGGTGAAAGCATCATAATCGGTGTAGCACCGGCTGGCGCAGAAATAAGCACGCGGCCTTTCCAATTGGTCACAGGCCGCAGCTGGCGTGGCACGGCATTTGGCGGTGCGTCTGGCCGCACAGATGTGCCAAAAATTGTAGATTGGTACATGGACGGAAAAATTGAGATAGACCCAATGATAACCCACAAGCTAAAGCTTGAGGAAATCAACTACGGGTTTGAACTGATGCATGAAGGCAAATCCATCAGAGCTGTCGTGGAATTCTGAGTAATGCAACAGAATATACCTGAAGTTTACAGCTTCTTTGATGAGGCCACAAACGCGGCCTGCTATATATTAAAAGATCCAGAAACCAACGCTTGTGCAGTTATCGATTCTATCCTTGATTTTGATCAAGCAGCGGGTCGGACGCACACAACACACGCTGATATGCTGATCACTAAGATTATCAAAAATGGCTGGTCTTTGGACTGGATTATCGAGACACATGTACATGCAGATCATCTATCTGCAGCACCATATCTTGCAGAGAAACTTGGAGGAAAAATTGCAATTGGGGCAAATATAGCAGCCGTGCAGGAAGTGTTTGGCAAAATCTTTAATGCTGGGACCGAGTTTGAGATGGATGGTAGTCAATTTGACCGACTATTCAAAGACGGGGATTACTTCTCAATCGGCAATCTAGACGTGGCTGTGATGCACACGCCAGGTCACACACCCGCCTGTGTGACCTACGTTATTGGAGACGTTGCATTTATTGGTGATACGTTATTTATGCCGGACTTTGGAACTGCGCGCGCCGACTTTCCAGGCGGTTCAGCCACAGATCTTTACAACTCAATCCAACGCATCCTTTCCCTTCCTGATGAAACACGGCTATTCTTATGTCATGATTATAAGACAGAAGGCCGCGATACATTCTGCTGGGAAACAACGGTTGCTGCTCAAAAAGCCAACAACATCCATGTTGGAGGGGGCAAATCAGAGATAGATTTCGTTGATTTTCGTTCCAAACGTGATGCCCAACTCGCCATGCCAAAGCTGATTATTCCGTCCATTCAAGTCAATATGCGGGCAGGCCAAATGCCTGCAAAGGAAGCAGACGGAAACGTATATTTGAAAGTGCCAATTAACCGTCTTTAATGAAATATTACAGGGGAAATTGAATGACTAAACATCAAATTGTTATTGTCGGCGGCGGATCTGCTGGAATCGCCACAGCATCTAGCCTTAGATCACGCGATGCTTCACTTGATATCGCTATAATAGAGCCATCTGACCAGCACTTTTATCAGCCCGGCTGGACAATGGTTGGCGCAGGCATCTTTACCAAAGAGCAAACTGTCCGCTCGACGGATGCGGTGTGGCCAAACGGTATAAAGCGGATCAAAGGTGCTGTTGCTACCTTCGCTCCTGAAACCAACACCGTCACACTAAATGATGGAGCTGAGGTTCAATATGATTTCCTTGTTGTAGCAGCAGGTCTCAAACTGGATTGGGACGCTATCGAGGGTTTGGAAAATGCTTTGGGGAAGAATGGCGTGACCTCGAACTATCGCTTCGATTTAGCCCCATATACTTCTGAGTTAGTACAGAAAATGCAGGGTAAGACCGCAATCTTTACGCAACCACCGATGCCAATCAAATGCGCGGGGGCACCGCAGAAGGCAATGTATCTTTCTTGTGATGCCTGGCTTAAAGCTGGGAAATTAAATGGCATTAACGTTTCCTTCTGCAATGCAGGCCCTGTCTTATTTGGCTGCGCTCCTTATGTACCCCCATTAATGGAATATGTGAAGAAATACGACATCGCGCTCGACTTTGCTCACAACTTGGTCAAGATCGATGGACCAAAACAAAAGGCTTGGTTCAAAGTAACAAAAGATGGCGAAGAGCCGAAGGTTGTTGAACGAAAATTCGATATGATCCACGTCTGCCCGCCACAATGTGCCCCAGACTTTATCAAGGATAGCCCGCTGTCCAGCTCAGCGGGATGGGTAGATGTCGACCAAGCTACCCTCCAGCATACAACTTATGATAATGTGTTCGGACTGGGCGATGTTACGTCGACACCTAACGCCAAGACAGTCGCTGCGGCTCGTAAACAGGCTCCAATAGTGGCGCAAAACTTGATTTCCCAGATGAAAGGGCAATCTTTGGCACCCCTGTATGATGGCTATGGTTCCTGCCCGCTTACTGTAGAAAACGGCAAGATCATTCT
>CESJ01095032.1_pt1 | contig 12290 bp, 16 predicted proteins | sample 356311 | NCBI WGS metagenome assembly CESJ01 (sample SAMEA2621487, study PRJEB7988) | marine metagenome | biome: marine biome (ENVO:00000447); feature: surface water layer (ENVO:00002042); material: "saline water (ENVO:00002010), including plankton (ENVO:xxxxxxxx)" | depth 5 m
CTCGGCTAATCGCAGATCGCAAATTTCGTTAAAAGCGATTTCACGGCGATATGACAACTGCGTTTTTATTTATTCGGGCAGCGCAAAACGCAGCCCGCCGATTGATGGAGAAATATCTCCGTCATGCACCCATGATTTTCCCAACAATTAAACGCTGCATACCCGCAACCGCTTCAGATCCCTCATCGGCCATGCCTTTAAACTAACAACAATGTTCGGGCGGTTGGCCAAAAACAACGAGAGTGCGCGCAGAGCGGTAGCACTCTCCTGCGCTCACAGTTTTGCACTCCATCAAAATGCTCAAACATCTGATATGCTGCGACCGCGCGCCAAAATGGCCTGAGCTTTGTGATTAAATCGCTTTGCCGGTCATTGGCTACCTAACCTTGAGGTAAGAGGATCTAATCCAGTGGATTTCCCACTTTCGTTTTACCTGCTCGGTGCGTTGGTCGTAGTGCTGACGGGTATGTCTAAAGGCGGCTTTGCCGGTGGCCTTGGCACTCTTTCCGTGCCGCTACTTACCCTGATGATCGACCCCCTAGTCGCTGCTGCTATCATGTTGCCAATTCTGTGCTGCATGGATCTGTTTAGCTTGGCGGCCTATCGCCGACATTGCGATGGCACTATTCTGCGCAGCATTCTGCCCGCAGCGATTTTTGGTATCGGTCTCGGCTCCCTGACCTTTGCGACCATGAGCGCCGAGTATGTAAAGCTCATGATTGGCGGCTTTGCGCTCTATGTGGCCACACAGGACCTGTACCGCAATGTCTTTGAAAAGTCTGCCGTGCCTCCAAAGACGTCATCGATAAAGGCCTCAATCTGCGGCTTTGCCAGCGGCTTTGGTAGCACTATCGCCCACGCTGGCGGGCCACCGCTGTCAATTTACCTATTGCCTCTGCGACTTGATAAAACTGTTATGGTCGGCACTTCGGTAGTGTTTTTTACCATCGTCAATGCAACCAAATTGATCCCGTACGCGTGGCTTGGCCAATTGCACAGCCAGCACCTTTTGGCCTCGCTAATATTAATGCCATTTGCGCCGCTGGGAGTAAAACTTGGGGTGTATCTACACCATCGCGTCTCGAGCGACGTTTTTTACCGTTTGTCGTACGTCATCCTCGGGCTTGTCGGCTTAAAGTTAGTCTATGAAAATTTCTACCCAGCGCTCGCCCTGTTGACCGCGCCGGCAGCCTAGACTCCTATCCATTGTAGGTGGTGGTGATCCAAGCCGTCGAAAGCGGCGTAAATGACGTATAATAAAATTATAGTACGTTTTTATGAATGCCAAACATAACCCAGCTAACAGTGAAAAGGCTCCTATGACCGGACGAGTAAACGCTCTGCAGTCATCGGTTAAGCGTTCCGATAAATGGAGCGTTCTTCTGACTTGTGTCGGCGAGAGTCGCGATCGCAGCGCATTTGCTGATTTGTTTAAGCACTATGCGCCGCTGATTAAAAGCTTTGCTCAGGCCAGTCGTCACGAAGGATGGTTCCCAGGGCTTAATGAAGATCTGGTCCAGGAAGTGATGATCAAAGTATGGCAAAAAGCGGCCGGCTACAATCCAGAGAAAGCCTCTGCAACTACTTGGATTTATACGGTTGCCCGAAATTGCAGAATCGACATGCTCAGGCGCAAGAGCAATACGCAGCATTTGCCGCTAGAAAATGAAGATTACTGGCATGAGCCGGACGAGGAAACGCCAACATCTTTGTTGCAGCAAAAACGCAGTGAAGAAAAGCTGAGAGAATCGCTGTCACAACTGCCACGAGAGCAGGATGAAATACTTAGAAAAGTCTACCTAGAGGGTAAGTCGCACGCCGAGGCGTCGAAAGAATTAGGGCTTCCGTTGGGTACGGTAAAATCACGCGTGCGTTTAGCGCTGCAAAAGATGCAGATTCTAGTGCCCGCCGAGTTTCAGGATGAATTAACTCATGAACAATAAAACCCGCCATCACCCAGATACCAGTATGCTGTTAGAGTTCTCGGCCGGAACCCTAGATACTGCAGCATCAATCTGCGTCTCTGCGCATCTGCATTTTTGTGCGCATTGCCGTGACTCACTACTCAGACTCGACCAAGTCGGATCGAAGTTTATGGAGGATGCTGAGACACAACCGGTAGACGATGCACTTCTCGATAATGTGATGCAGCAGATCGATCGGCTTGACGAGCTGAGTGATCCTACTTTAACCAAGGTAACATCCGAAGCTAAGGGCGTAGAGGGAGATTATCCGCCATTGGTCAACAAACTCATCGAAGCCGATGACAAGCCGCCGCGCTGGCGCCGTTTGTCTGGCTCGGTCGACATGGCTCGCTTGAAAACTGGCCAAAACGATTTTGAGGTGGCACTTCACCGGATTTGTGCCGGCGGAAAGACGCCTAAACACGACCATGGCGGTCTCGAGTATACCGTGGTCTTGAAAGGCAGTTTTTCTGATGAGCGCGCGGTCTACAGCGAAGGGGATTTTATTCTCCGTAAACCCGGCGATACTCACCAACCTATGGGTGCACAAAACGGCGAGTGCATTTGCTTATCTGCCCAGTCTGCACCGATTAAATTGACTAGCCCCTGGGGGTTTGTAATGAACAACTGGCTGCGTATCAGTCCGCGTTAAGCGCCATGATAATGCTACAGCCGCACGTTGATTCCTTGGGCGCGCATGTAGGCCTTAGCCTCGGGTATGCTGTATTCGGCAAAATGAAAGATGCTGGCGGCCAGCACCGCATCTGCCTCCCCCACCGTGACTCCATCGACTAAATGTTGCAGGGTGCCAACGCCACCTGAGGCGATGACCGGGACGGCAACAGCGCGGCTAATAGCCGCGGTCAAAGACAGGTCAAATCCATTTTTGGTTCCATCCCGATCCATGCTGGTAAGTAACAGTTCACCGGCGCCATAATTGGCCATCTGGATCGCCCACTGCACCGCGTCTATTCCGGTTGGCCTACGGCCACCATGGGTAAAAATCTCCCAACCCGACTGAGTACCTCGTGCTACCCGCTTGGCATCGATGGCAACAACGATGCACTGGGAGCCAAATCGCTGCGCCGCAGCGCGCACGAATTCGGCGTTTTCTACCGCAGCTGAATTAATTGCTACCTTGTCTGCACCCGCGTTTAACAGATTTCTAATATCAGTTAACTGCCGCACGCCGCCGCCTACGGTGAGCGGAATAAACACTTCGCCGGCCATCCGTTCGACCGTGTGCAAGGTGGTATCGCGGGCCTCATGACTGGCGGTAATATCCAGAAATGTAATTTCATCAGCGCCTTCATCATTGTAGCGCCGAGCGACTTCAACAGGATCACCAGCATCGCGGATATCGACAAACTGAACACCCTTAACCACGCGCCCCTTATCGACATCTAAACAGGGAATAATTCGCTTTGACAAGTCACTGAGGGGTTTCATTCGCGATTCAACCATCGTTATTGGTCTCCAAACAAATGCCCTAACTTTCCCGCCTTGGTAGACAAGTAGGCGGCGTTGTGGGGATTGCTGTCGGTTTTCAACGGTACTCGCCTAACGACGTCGATACCTAGATCGATGAGTGCCTTGACCTTGTGGGGGTTATTGGTCATCAATTCAACCTGTGACGCTCCTAAATGCTGCAACATCGGCGCACAAATAGAGTAATCGCGCATATCCGCTCCAAACCCTAAGCGCTCATTAGCCTCGACAGTATCGGCCCCCTGATCTTGCAAATGATAGGCCTTAATTTTGTTAACCAAGCCAATACCGCGACCCTCTTGTCGCAAATACAGGATTGCCCCGCGACCGACCTCCGAAATATGCTGCATAGCCCGTTGAAGTTGTTCACCACAATCACAGCGCAGACTACCTAGGGCATCGCCAGTGAGGCATTCAGAGTGGATACGAATCAGCAGTGGTTGCGTGCTGTCGCAGGAGCCCATACTAATGGCAATATGCTCCTTACCCTTAAAGGGGTCTTCAAAGCCATGAATATCAAAGGCTCCCCAGCGCGTCGGCAACCGCGATGATTGTATATAGCGCAGAACCAAGTAGTTTCTCCTCAAACAGTTGTATCGTTTATCCCGTGCATTGTATCGACTGCAGCCTCTAATTTCAGGGCTGTCAACGCCGCGCAATTAGCCGGGTGCAATGCACTGGGTAGAGTTATTCCACAACATCACAACCACCCAACGAAGCGCAGCGCAGCCATTAGTAATGCGGTTATAAGGCCCGCAGCAATATCGTCGAGCATAATCCCAAGACCACCATCGACGTGTTTATCTAACCAACTGATCGGCCACGGTTTGACGATGTCAAACAATCGAAACAACGCAAAACCGACTGCCAGTGCCAGCCAACTCGGAGGCACCGCCAGCATGGCGATCCAAAAGCCAACAAACTCGTCCCAAACGATACCGGCGGGGTCGTGAACACCGACTTTCGCCGCTGCGCGATCACAGATATAGGTACCGACTAACGCTGCCAAATAAACCGCGATAACATAGTTGGCAAGCGACCAGTCGCTCATCCAGTACCAGATTGGGATCGCCGCCAGCGTACCCATGGTGCCAGGCGCACGCGATGATAGACCACTCCCAAAGCCGTATGCCAGCAGGAGCACCGGCGAGCGCAGAAGTTCGCTAAAGGTTGGATTAACCGGCAAAGTGGTTATACCCCCCAGATTGGCAATCGATCGGCTCTACGCGGCCGCACTCAGACACTAGACTCATTCGATTAGCGTTAGTAATCGTGCCTATCTCGGTGGCGTCGATTGCGCCGGTCGCTGCCAATCGATGAAGGTCTGCGACCCGCGACTCGGGCACGGTAAAACAAAGTTGATAGTCATCGCCTCCGGAAAGCGCCCAGTCGGTGCACTGTAAGGAAAAATCTCGCCGCAAGCGTTGGTCAATCGGCAACTCCGAGAGGCGTATTTGGGCACCGACGCCGCTGGCCCTACAAATGTGTGCTAGGTCGGCGAGCAGGCCGTCGGATACGTCGATGCAAGCACTGGCAATATTGCGCAATCGAATACCCTCTTCCAAACGCAGTTTGGGGGCGTAAAAATGTTCGAACAGACGCGCATCGGGCGACGCCAAAGCCTGGTTCGAAAGCATTTCCAGGGCCGCGGCACCATCACCGAGGGTTCCGGTAACATAAATACGATCACCGCTCTGGGCTCCGTCTCTGCGCAGCGCCTGACCCGCAGGTACCTCGCCAATCAAGGTGAGGGTCAACGCCAACGGCCCACGAGTAGTGTCGCCACCGACCAATGCACACCCTGCGCGATCGGCAACACCGCCAAGACCTGTGCTCAACTGCCCCAGCCACTCATCGGTAGCCAATTCAGCCGGAACGCTCAGCGCCAGCGTAAACCAGCGGGGAGTCGCGCCCATGGCGGCTAGATCACTGAGGTTGACACAGAGCGCTCGACGGCCAATATCATAGGCTTTCGCCGCAGCCGGAAAATGCACGTCCTGTAACAAGCTATCGGTCGCTACCACCAACTGGTTATCGCTACCACCGGTTGTTTTAAGTAGCGCCGCATCATCGCCAATACCTAGCTGCACGCCGTTCTGATCGGTCAAATTCTTAAAGTGCCGCTCAATCAGCGCAAACTCGCCGCGACTGAGCAGCTCGCCATGCGCTGCGCTATCCACTGCGCGATCGATCGGCAACCTCAGCGGCCCGACTGCGCGCGGCGATACCATCGAGTACGCCGTTGACAAATTTAAAGGCATCCTCTGGACCAAAGGTTTTTGCCAGGTTGATGCCCTCGTTAATGACCACCCTGTAGGGGACCTCGATACTGTGTAATAACTCATAAGTAGACAGCCGCAGAACAGCCCGCGAAATTGGATCGAGTTGCTCTTGATCACGATCCAAATGCGGTTGAATGGCGTCTTCAATCTCCGATAAATGCTTGGCAACGCCAAACAACACACTGCGAAATAGTTCGTCATCCACTTTGGTCATATCGTTCACAGCGCGAAACTGCGCGTCTACGGTGGCTATATCGGCGCCACCCAGATCCCATGAATACAGTGCCTGCACTAACATTCGCCTAGCTTTCTGCCGCTCTCGCAACTTGGCCATCTAGGTGTTACCCGCAATATTTTTCAAGGTATGTAACATCTCCAATACCGTCAGTATGGCCTCTTCGCCCTTGTTTTCAGAATTTTCGCTCGAACGCTGTACTGCCTGCTCCAAGTTATCCGTAGTCAACAAGCCAAAAGCCACTGGCAGCGCTTCTTGCAATCCTACCTGACCAAGCCCACGGGTAGTCTCGGCACAAATATAATCGAAGTGCGAAGTATCGCCTCGAATCACGCAACCGAGTGCAATAACTCCATCAAAGTGGCCGCTGCGCGCCGCCTGCTGGCTCGCCAAAGGCAATTCAAATGCGCCAGGAACGCGGTATATATGCAGCGCATCGGGATCCATTTTCTGCTGCTTGGCAGCCCTCAAAACACCTGCTAACAGGCCCTCGGTGACTTGCCCATTCCAGCGCGCGACAACCACCGCAAACCGCAGTCCGGCGACTGAAAAATTCTGTTCTTGTGGGCGATACTCACCCATTACTCACCCCCGAGCCTAGGTAGTCGACGTACTCGGTAACTTCTAAATCAAAACCTGAGATCCCAGTAAATTTGAACGGCGCGCTCATTAGGCGCATCTTGTGTATCCCCAAATCCATTAGGATTTGGGAGCCAGTGCCAATCTGCAAATAGACTACTTCACCGGCAGACTGGTTACGCCGCGCAGTCGGGGTTAGCAAGCGCTCAATACTCGAATCAATGTCCTCGGCGGTCTCGGGGTAATACAGCAGCACCAACGCACCTATTCCCTCCTCGGCAATCCTTTCCATAGCCCGCTGGAACGACCAGACTTTATAGTCTGCGGACGACTCGATGGCGAGAATATCGCGCGCCGATCGATTCACATGCACCCGCACCAGCGGTGACTCGACGCTCTCAATATCGCCCATCACCAACGCGAAGTGCTTTTCGTTGCGCGCATTGTCGAGGTAGGTTTTCAACACGAAATCGCCATATTGGGTATTGACGGTACGCTGATTGATACAGCGGGTAGTTTTCTCAGTCACCAATCGATAGTGAATGAGGTCGGCGATGGTACCAATTTTTAAGGCGTGCTTTGCGGCAAATTTTTCAAGGTCGTCGCGGCGGGCCATCGTGCCGTCCTCATTCATGATCTCGACGATCATTGCGGCCGGTTCAAAACCGGCCAGGCGCGCCAAATCACAACCCGCCTCGGTGTGTCCAGCTCGGCTCAAGACCCCGCCCGCCTGCGCCTTGAGCGGAAAGATATGTCCCGGCTGAACAATATCCACAGGGCGCGCCGTGCTGCTCACTGCAGCCTGCACGGTTCGCGCTCTATCGGCGGCTGAAATGCCGGTGGTTACACCAGTTGCTGCCTCGATAGACAAAGTGAAAGGCGTACTGTGGCTCGATCCATTATCATTCACCATCATCGCTAAATCGAGTTGCTGACAACGCTGCTCACTGAGCGTCAGGCAGATCAAACCGCGTGCATAGGTCGCCATAAAATTGACATCCTGAGCCCTGACCATGGGCGCGGCCATAACCAAATCGCCCTCGTTCTCACGGTCTTCGTCATCCATCAGGATGACCATCTTACCCTGACGAATATCTTCGATTAATTCTTCCACTGTGTTAAGAATCATAATGCTCGCTTACTCTCGGTGCCGAAAATTCGGCGGTAGGTACGCTACTGGTTGTTGTCTATGTGCCTCGCGATGGTCGTGCTAGGCTGTTTCGCGGTCGGCTGCTCGATCGCCGAGTAACAAACGCTCTAAATAGCGGGCTACCAAGTCGACTTCCAAATTGACCGGTGTTCCAGCCTGATAATCGCCAATCACCGTGTGACTCATTGTCTGCGGTATGATATTGAGTTCAAAATCTGTACCGTCTACGCGATTGATCGTCAAACTGGTACCATCAACAGTAATTGAACCCTTATGGGCAATGTATTTTGCCAATTCACGCGGCGCGCGAATTTTAAACCACTCGGAGCGAGCATCGCTACGACGCTCTACCACTTCGCCCATACCATCGATATGGCCGGACACAATATGGCCACCAAAGCGATCGGTAGCCTGCATAGCTTTCTCCAAATTAATTCGCGCACCGCCCTGCCAAGTGCCTATGGTCGTCAATCGTAGGGTCTCCCGCGAGACATCTGCGGCAAAGCTGCTTTCGCCCAATTCGACCACCGTCAAACAGGCCCCGTTACAGGCAATGCTGTCGCCCAGTGCAACGTCCACAAAACCTAGGCTATCGCTATCTATGGTTAATCTAACGTCGCCATCACAGTGTTGCAAATTGCTGATGTGGCCCATTGCACTGATAATTCCTGTGAACATGCATCGACTCCTCTCATCTGTCGTTGGGTTATTTAGTGGTTGGCCTGCGACGCGCCGCGCCAACCATCATTGTCAATCAGCGACCTAGCCATTCAATAATCTTTTTCAGGCTGCAAAGTTAACCGAATATCCTCACCGACTCTACGCATATCCACCACCGAGAGGGCCAAGTGTGCGTCGATAGTTTCAATCGGCAAATCAAACATCGGTCGCGCATTACTGCCGAACAATTTCGGCGCCCAGTAACACACCACTTCGTCGAGCAACCCCTCTCCGACGAACGCACCAGCCAAACCGGCTCCAGCTTCGACCATAACGCGATTACAGCCACGCTCGGCCAGATGTTGTAACAGGCTCTGTAAATCAACCCTTTGGTCGCGCGCTGGTAGAAAGATCACCTCGGCGCCAGCGCTCTCGAGAGCCGCCGCGCGTTGCCGCTGAAGCGCGCCATCGGTGGTGGCTATCAGCGTTGCGCCATCCTGCTGCAGCAGTCGCGCGCTGCTCGACATCTGACACTGACTGTCGACCACCACGCGCAATGGCTGGCGCAATGCACTGTCGACTTCATCAACCGACAAGCCTAAATCGACGTAACTTATACGCAGAGTGAGCGATGGATCGTCCATTTTTTGCGTGCCGATGCCGGTGATAATAGCGCAGTTCTCCGCGCGCATGCGCTGCACATCACGGCGCGCAGCCGGTGCCGTTATCCATTGACTCTGTCCACTGGCCATCGCCGTGCGCCCATCTAAACTAGCGGCTGTTTTAATTGTAACCCAGGGCACGCCGTATTCATGGCGCTTAAAAAAACCACAATTTAAATCCCGCGCCTGCTGTTCTAACAGACCCACATCGACCACTACGCCCGCAGCGCGCAACGCTGCTATACCCGCCCCCGCGACCTTTGGATTAGGATCCTCTGAGGCCGCAACAACACGGTGAACTCCCGCCTGCAGTAGGGCATCTACGCAGGGTCCCGTCTTCCCGCGGTGAGCACAGGGTTCCAACGTAACATAGGCAGTGGCACCCACCGCCCTCTCACCAGCCTCGGCCAGGGCGACCACCTCTGCATGAGCAAGGCCGGCTTTCATATGCCAGCCCCGCCCGACGATTTCACCGCCTTGCGCGATCACACAACCGACCATAGGGTTAGGGGTCGTGGTATAGATTCCCTTAGCCGCTAAACGCAACGCCAGAGACATCATGCTTCGGTCGCAGTTGTTCGCCGTCATCAGCCAACCGGCGGCTGCACGCCGCTACCAGTCAGTCGATTGAGTTCGTCCTGAAATTCGCTGAGATCTTGAAAGCTTCGATAAACCGAAGCAAACCGTACATAGGCGACCTCGTCGAGTTCGCGTAATTGGACCATTACCGCTTCGCCAATTTCCCTCGACGCCACCTCTCGCTCGCCGGTTACTTGAAGGAAGTGTTTGATCTGACCCACTGCGGTTTCAATTTGTTCGATAGATACCGGGCGCTTTTCGAGCGCGCGCTGGAGGCCGGCGCGCAATTTATCTTCATCGAAGGATTGCCGGGTGCCATCACTCTTTATAACCCTCGGCATCACCAACTCAGCTAATTCATAGGTCGTAAAACGCTCACTACAATGCACGCACTCGCGACGGCGACGCACTTGACCGCCATTGGCGACCAAACGAGAATCGACCACTCGGGTATCGTCGGCATTACAAAATGGGCAATACATAACCGTGCATCAGTCTCGTCAGTGCCGTAGCAGTATTTAAGCGCCCCAGTTTAGCACAGGATCCTCGCCGGAGTATCGATCAAAGGTGCTATGCACGGCGCTCTGCGCTTTGATCCAATCGCAAAAATCCTACGTTGTCACCACCATGTATGTATTCCAGTCCGACGCCGTTACCGACCACTCGATGACGTGCGCCAATGTTTGGCGCCGCTAACGTCCGATGCTCTTGATCACCATCGCATAAGAGGATCAGTTGGTTGCGGTTATGCAGCAGTTGCGGGGTGATGCAATGCGGCCCGAGGTCAGAGCCAGCGAAAATCGACGATTTCGCTTTGATCGATGGTAATCGTATCACTCTGCGGCGGCGCCTCGGCAACAAAGAATCAGGTAGCAAAACGTTTGCTCTCGCTCTCGGGTGTAGTCCAGTGGGCGAAGAGCATAAGCTCGCTAGCGGCCAAACAAACCGCGCACTCCTCTTCGGTTTCACAAATAGCCGTTCGCTTGGCCATCGCCTGAGACGTCAACTTGGGTTGCGAATCCTCTGGCTCTGCCACACCGCCGGGGAATACCCAGGCACCGAGTGCAAAACTGACGCTTTGACTGCGCTGCAGTAGCAGTGCTTCAAAGCCGCGACGACCATCACGTAACACCACTACCGTGGCGGCCAAGCGCGGAGGTAACTCCGCGTTAGTCAAATAACCCACCGTCGACTGCGTACCGAAAATAAATCACCCAAGCGGCCTGTACATTCGCTCATCTGATACATTGGAGATCACATCGAAACTAGCCGTATACCGGGTAGCGGCCACAAATATCCAGCACTTTGGACTTGACCTCGGCAATCACCTGCTCCGAGGTGCCCGACTCCAAACTTGCCAACACATCACAAATCCAGTGCGTCAATTGCACCGCCTGCTCCTCGGCGAAGCCCCGGGTTGTGATCGCCGGAGTACCAATGCGCAGGCCCGAGGTGACAAATGGCGAGCGCGGGTCGTTGGGCACGGCATTTTTGTTCACCGTAATGTAGGCTCTGCCAAGCGCTTCATCGGCATCTTTGCCGGTGTATTGCTTGCCAATAAGACTGACCAGCATCAAATGATTGTCGGTTCCGTTTGAGACAATATCGATTCCACGCTCGATAAAGGTAGCCGCCATCGCCTTGGCATTGACCAACACTTGCTTCTGATAAGTGACAAAGTCGGCGCCGGCGGCCTCTTTAAAAGCCACCGCTTTAGCGGCAATCACATGGCACAGCGGCCCACCTTGAATACCCGGAAAAATCGCCGAATTACACTTTTTCGCGATGTCTTCGTGGTTAGTCAAAATAATGCCACCGCGCGGACCGCGAAGCGTTTTGTGGGTCGTCGAGGTCACGACATGGGCGTGAGCAATGGGGCTCGGGTAGACGCCGGCAGCCACCAACCCGGCCACATGGGCCATATCAACTAAAAGATAGGCACCGACACGATCGGCGATCTGACGGAATCTAGCCCAATCCATAATACCCGAATAGGCCGAGAAGCCAGCAATGATCATCTTTGGTTGATGTTCAACTGCCAAGTCTTCAACCTGCTGATAGTCGATCACGCCGGTTTTTGCGTCCAAGCCATACTGCACAGACTTGTAGAGCTTACCGGAAAAGTTGGGTTTGGCACCGTGTGTCAGATGACCACCATCGGCGAGGCTCATACCCAAAATGGTATCGCCGCCGCTAAGAAGAGCCAAAAATACCGCGCTGTTGGCCTGTGAACCCGAGTGTGGCTGCACATTGGCATAAGCTGCGCCAAACAAATCTTTGGCCCGTTGAATCGCCAACTCTTCGGTTTGGTCGACAAACTCACAGCCGCCGTAATAGCGTTTCTGAGGGTATCCCTCGGCATATTTATTAGTCAATTGACCACCCTGAACCGCCATAACTGCGGGGCTGGCGTAATTTTCGGAGGCGATCAACTCAATGTGCTGTTCTTGGCGTTGGTGTTCTTGGGAAATCGCTTTAAATACGTCTGGATCCTGATCTTCGAGGGATGATTTTTTATCGAACATAGTGGCTTTTGCGTCCAAAGTAGAAAAAAGTAACATTCTGCGATTTTAACCTAAACAGGTCGCGGTATACAGATTTTACCGCCCAAAAAATTACGCGATGACCCGTCAATTGCAACAGCAACAGCCTTTAACCAAAATAGCGCTCTACGCCAGCCAAAATTCAACG
>CESJ01005715.1_pt1 | contig 12247 bp, 8 predicted proteins | sample 356311 | NCBI WGS metagenome assembly CESJ01 (sample SAMEA2621487, study PRJEB7988) | marine metagenome | biome: marine biome (ENVO:00000447); feature: surface water layer (ENVO:00002042); material: "saline water (ENVO:00002010), including plankton (ENVO:xxxxxxxx)" | depth 5 m
GATCTAACAAATAGCCAACCACGAACCGTGCGACCATCATGCCGACACCGATTGAGGATGCCACCAGTGCCGAAGTGGCCGTGTCAATACCTCGATCGGTTAGCATCGATACCAAATGAGTGAGTGTGCCAAACAAAGCGAATGCTACGCTAAAGATCACGATAAACAGCAAACTAAATGCCGGGGTTGTCACCGCGCGGATCACACTGAGGTGACTAAGGCCGTCAGTCGAGTTGGTCTTTTCTGGCTCATCCCCACATTCGCCATCGACGCGCATACCTATATCTTCTGGTTTATCTTTAATTAAAAACACCACCGCGGGCAATACCAGGATCAATATATAAAGACCCAGCACGTAGTAGCCCGCCTGCCAACCGCCCCGACTTATGGCGACGTTGGTCAGCCACGGGACCAACGCAAAACCCACCCCCATACCGGCTGCGGCGATGCCGATAAATAGCCCACGTCGCCGGTCGAACCAACAGGCGATTACGCGCACGTAACCCACTGTATTGGTCGGCCCTCCAACAAAAGCGCCGAGCGTCAGCATCAGATAAAAAAGCGGCAGACTTGAAATGTACAGCGGCCCAGAGGCGATGGCGATTGCCGAAAGTACCACAGAGATGGTTAAAATCCGCTTGGAGCCATACTTATCGATCAAATGGCCGGTGGTCAACATGCCAACGATGATTCCGAAGGTCAAGCAGGTGGCGCCAAAGGAAATATCCCCTCGACTCCAACCAAAGGCATCGGCCAAGGGTTTGACAAACACTCCAAGGCTCGAAAACAGCACCGCTCCGGTATTCCCCATCAGTCCTATGAAGCAACCTAGAACTACGCTGGATCCAAAAAATAAGGGAGATTTAGATTTAGATCTAGAGTACTGCATACGATGAGCGTCCTTAAAATCCATTTTTAGCCCCTTGTTTGCATCCATAACCTCACTGCAAAGAGCTCTCGATAAATGGCACCCAACAGCGTCTAAGAGATGGGGCCAATCCCGTTCTTGTCGTAAAAAGCCTTGTTGAAAAACGTCTTGTCGCAAAAGACCGTGCCGCAATAGGCCGGCTGGCTTAGTGGCAGGGTATTATTTGCGATCGGTCATTTCGCCTCGCGGGGAATGCCACCTTAAATTTTAAACGTCTTGACAGGTGTTACAGCGCCCCGAGCATACGCTATAACACCGGCATCATCGCCTTTGGATCAGTAATTCCAGCGTATCGAAGCGCCATAGGTACGGGGCAACCCTAAGTATTCCATGGTGAACTTGTCAAACGACAAGGTGGTGTTTCGATACACTTCATCGCTCAAATTTTTACCCCAAATCGAGAGTGCCCAATCGTCGAACTCATAAGAGGCCGAGAGGTTGTAAAGGGCAAATGATTCTTGCTCGGTACCCTCCGTGGCACCGGCATCCGGCTCAAAGTAATAGTTGTCGGTCCAGGACACATCTGCACGAATACGCAACAGCCCCTGAGCCACAGGACGGGAAAACTCAAGGGTACTATTAAAGGTATTTTCTGGTGATCTAACCATGGTATTGCCGGAGTAATCCACCGTCGCGTCGAACACATAATTATCATATTTAGCGTCGAGATAGGCGTAGCCCGCGTGCCATGTCAATTCATCGGAGAGACTCAGGCTCGCATCAAACTCAAATCCGCGCACGGTGGCCTCGGCAGCATTCAAGGTAGTGATCGCCGGAGCGCCACTGGCCCCTGTGGTGGTTTTAGGAACCTGCATATCCGTGTAGTCATAGACAAAATAATTGATATTAGTGCGCAAGCGTTGATCAAACCAGGTAGATTTTAGTCCGATTTCATGGGTCTTAACGTTCTCCGGTTCAAACGTTTGGCTTGCCTCGAGCGCGTTAAATTTCGCGAACTGAAAACCACCGCTCTTAAATCCTGTGCTATAGGTATAGTAGGTCATAACATCTTCGGACCATTTGTAATCGAGAATCAGCTTGGGATCAAAGGACGACCAGCGTCGGCTGAGCCTGACATCAAAGGGCGCCATAATGGGTGGCACTCCATCGTGGCTAGACCAACCACTGGAGTGCAATTTTTTGGTGTCTCTGGTGTAGCGTGCGCCCACGGTGAGGGCCATCCGCTCGGTAATATCGATGGTTGCCTGCCCAAAGGCTGCGTAACTCGTGGTATCCACATCGACGATCAATATATTATCTACATGCCGATTACCTGGTTTAATCGGTGCTCCCGGGCCACCAGAGGCAACTGAGGCAGCCATTTGGGAAAATACAGATTCTAGACCGCCGCGCAGATTTTCAGTACGAACAGGCTTTTCATTTAGATAATAAAGTCCGCTAATCCATTCTACCCGATCGTCGAACGTCAGCGCCCCTCCGGGTACCGAAGACAATCGCAATTCTTGCGTGAACTGTTCGGCTTGCTCGTCGGTGAGGTGTTCGATGGAATCAATGGACATAGAGTCGAGATCTCGCGCCTCGACCATATCCGAATCAAGATAAGCGGTGATACTGGTCAGAGCGACCTCACTTAGATTCCAATCGACACGTAAATTGGCGATAAAGATATCCCGCTCAAAGCTTGAATCCGAGTTGTAGTATTCGTCAAAACGCGATGGCGTGGTGTCTACCTTGGGTGCATGGGGACCGCCAGTGGCCAACACCGGCAGCCCAGCGACGTACTCACCCTGTAATCCACCTTGAGGATTAGCATGGTTGTAATCCAGCGTCAGCGCGACGTCGAGATCCTCGGTGGGCGTGAACAATAGTTTGGTTCGCACGCTGAGTTGGTCAAGCGCGTTATGATCGGTACCGGTGGTCAAGTTCTTTACGTAACCATTTCTCGCGCGGTAATTAATCGACGCGCGACCGTAGATGAGACCCTCGGTGAGCGGCCCGCTTGCGGCGGCCTGCCAATCTAAGTAGCCCATATTGCCCACTCCGACCCCTGCATTTGCGGTAGTCTCCTCGCTGGGATTTTTGGTGATCACATTGATCGCACCACCAATAGTATTGCGTCCATACAAAGTACCCTGCGGCCCCTTGAGCACCTCAACGCGCTCGATATCGCTCAAACCGGACAGGCCCGAGCTAAAACGGCCCATGTACACTTCATCGACGAATACTCCGACCGAGCCCTCTGAGCCAACGCTGAATTGGCGACTGCCGATACCACGGATATAGATTTGCGGTCTCGATTCACTGAATTTACCAAAAAACAAACCCGGCGTGAGCGCCGCCAATTGGTCGTGATTGGTTATATTGGCCGCTTCGATTTGGTCTGCGCTAAACGCCGATATGGCAATAGGTACATCCTGTATGCTCTGGGCTTTCTTTTGCGCGGTGACGGTAATTTCTTGCAAATATGAATTTTTTTGATCATCCGCATCGTTGAGCGTGCGCGACGCCGAAGCACTGGACTGTACTCCTAATCGCTCATTGGACCCATCGGCTAACGCCGCCAGTGGCATCAAACTAAATACCGTTGTGACAATCTTAACAACAACTTTATGCTTAAATAGTACCTTCATCTGTCTGCTCCTTGACGTCTGAATCATCTCCATTTTTGAATAAAACCAGTGACACACCACGGGCGAAAAATCTGTTTATCCGTGCGGTAAAATCATCGCTACAGCCCAGCGAACGCTATTTAGCACGTCAGCCAGCGACTCCCGACTCGCTAAGCGGCGACCGCAAAAGTGCCGCTAATTTTTACTACACGGCTTTACCGCAAGTCTTTACAACACTTCTTTAAAGTAAGCCGTTAAAACAATTTTTCAGCAGATTTTTATGGCCATTCTTTAAGACAAATAGCCCTGCTCTTCGAAGTAACGCTGCGCACCGGGATGAAGGGGTATGTTACCAACGTTACGCCACATATCCTGGGGCTTCATCGGACAGACCAAATCACTCTTTTCCAACGGATGGCCTTTAAAACCTAATTCGAATAGATGCTGGTACTCAATGACCGTTTTTGTAATCAGGTAGATCAAATCCTCGGGAACGTCGGAGCGGGTAAACATCAGCCACTCAGACCAATCCAAGGTCGGCGTATCTACGCCCACAGCACCGTCGATCATCCCCTTTGAAAGCACCGCCTTACGAAAACCATACTCTTTGACCATCATGTTTTGAACATCGTCATCTATGGGTAAAAAGGTCAGTTTTCTTGCCTCGGAAAACTGTACCCAGGGAAGTGTTTTTCTACCCTCATGAATGACCATATCGGCCCTGCCCTCGATGCCATAAGAAACGACTTTAAACAAATAATCTTCTTTAAAACCTGTCCACATTCCCGATGCGACCTGCTCTTCAATGGATATTCCGTAGGCTGCCAAAATTTTATCGACGGCGAAGCCAACCGGGCTATCTGGCCCGCCAATCGAAAACCTCAACTTCTGGTTTTTTAGCTGCCCGATTGACGTGATACCAAACTCTTCGGGCACCGCCCACACCAACCTGTCGTCATGGGGGAACGATAGGATGGCCCGCAAGTCCTGCATTTTTTCGGCGTAGGGCCCGATGCCCCGATAGGCCATAGTGGCGCACACCGGCGGCGTGGTCATACCAATTTCCGCCTCACCCTCGGCCACCGCCGATACCGAAGGAATATCGCCGGGAACGAATTCCATAATCACCTTTTTCAAATCCGGCCTTTGAATCCCCAGCAGCATATGTAACCAAGAAAACAGCAGTCCAAACCAGGGAACTGGTTCGGCCCGCATTCTTAACGTAAAGTCATCATTATCCATAGATCAGTCCCGTCCTTGTGGAAGTTAAAGCATCGCTCTGCCCCTGCGGCTGAATCTATGGATGCTGCCAGACTCAAACGCGATGCCCTTTGCCGTCGTGGCATGCCCTTTACTGCTTGGGATTGCGACGAATTTAATTTAGCACTAAATAGGTTGGCGACTAAATGGACAATAAGGTCACAATAATTGCACATTTAAGACGCATACGTTTTATGCTGTCGGCGCACCTCTCTTTTGAAATATACGGAAATATGCCGAATGAGAAAAATAATCACCCAGCAAGTTTCTAATAAAATCCCAAACTACCACGTCTATGGTGAAGAAAATAAAGATGACGATCCAGATTTAGTGCACGTTGAGAAAATTAGCACCAGCGGAAAACTGCACAAATGGCACCTCAAGCCCCACCAACATCGGCACTACTTTCAGATCATTTATTTGCTGTCCGGCTCTACGGTTGTTCACATTGACGGTGAAAAAGACTACGTCAAAGGGCCCACCGTCATCACCATTCCACCGGCATGCGTCCATAGCTTTCGCTTTCAACCAAATACCGACGGTTATGCATTGACTATCGCCGAACCCTTATTGTTCGAAAGAATTGACAGCCAAAACCACGATCTTCTGAAACAATTATTAGAGCGCGCGCACATTGTCGAACTGCATGACAACCACGATCAACTGCATGAAATTGAATTTATCCTAAAAATATTTCATCGCGAGTATCGGTCGCCCGAACTGGGGCGTGCATTGATGCTACAACTGCTCTTTCATGCATTGATGTTGTTCATTCGCAGGTTGTTAGATGAAGTAGACGATGAAATGATTTTTGATAGCGTCAACGCGCACAATTACAACCGCTTTCGCAACTTGGTGGAAGAACACTACAAGCAGCATTGGCAGGTCAATGAATACGCCAGCCGCCTGGGATTGGCGGAACGCCATTTAAATCGTATCTGCCACACCATCAAACAACAATCGGCACTCGAAGTCATCCATGGCCGCCTACTTCTCGAAGCCAAGCGACAACTGATCTATACCACAGCGCCGGTGGCCTCCATCGCCTTTAAAATCGGCTTTCGCGACCCGGCCTATTTTTCGAGGTTCTTCAAAAAAAATACTCGCACAACGCCCGGGCTGTACAGAAACAAGCACGATAAAAGTGATCTCAGCCCATTTCAAACGCACTGATGGCAGGGCCACAGCGTTTATCTGCGAACGCAGGCTTTAGCGCTGCTCTAAGGTCGCTACCCCGCAGTCTCTGCACATAGTCTCTGTAGCTAAACACTCGACATCCGCATCCGATGACCGACAACAATAGTGAATATCAGATCGTCTAAGACCGAGTCGTTAAATGAGCCGCTCTGGCCCATCGATGCGCCGCGGGTGAGCTAACCCAGCGGATCGCATTGTGCACCAGTATCCGAAACTGTGGGTGATCCATCGCCAATTCGTTATCGCCGCCCTGCAAGTAGACGATCGGGCTATTTTTATAGTGTTTAACCCAACCCACCAAACCACTGCCCGACGGATGCGACCAGTTTTGACGTGAGTACATCTGACCCTCCACCGCCCGTTTAGCCGAGTAAAAATTGTCCTCATTAAACGCATAATCGCTGCCCAGCAAAGGCGTTATGCTATCGCTAAAAACTGGGCATAGGTAGACTTCATCGGTCATCTCAAAGCTATTCGGCAACCCAGCAGTCACCGGGTGCGGCTCCAAAAGGCGGACGCTATGGGTGACCTCGTGCCGATAGCCAGAGTCTGGCCACGCCTGCCCGCGGAGCGTCGCCGGGCGATAGTGAAAACGGCCGCCGACAATCTCCGCGTACTCATCCCAGGCCGGCCAAGCCGCTAAACTATGATGCATAAAGACCATGCCCATACCGCAGTCAAGCATCGCCAAAAAATTGCGTTTAAAGGCCTCACTAGGTGATCGCAACGCCGGTGGATCATCCGGCGCAGTAAAGTCGACACCGGGCATGTCATAGCAAAGCATCGCGGCGTATTCATTGCAGCTATCGGGGTGAAAAAAGCGCGCTGCAGCTGGTTGCTCCACCAGCGACCAACAGTAGTCCTCAAGACTATCAAAGACCGTGCTAAAAGCGTCCTTGGCGTAGGGATGTCCGCGCGCCACGACCAACAATTGGCGCTCGGCAGCATAGTTAATCACACTCATAAAGCCCCCCAAAAAACTAACCTAATGGCGTTGACGCAACCACATCTACCGCCATCTGCAACGCGGCCATCAAAATCGATCGACGCGGCACAGTCAGCGGTCAATTCAGGCTACCAACGACGCCAGCACTCGGCGTTCACCGCTAAAGGTACGCCGGCCATGCATCACCAAAAAATTATCCAACAGCACAACATCGCCGGTCTGCCAATCAATATCAAAGGTCAATTCATCCGCCAACGCAATCGCCGTGCCCATCGCATTGACATCGATGGCAGACCCATCGCCTAGGCAAATCGATTTGTCAGCTTGATTGCGCGCATCCTGCCAGCCTCGATAGGCGGCAATTAACTGATTGAAAAACACCTTCGCGCCACTCGACAGAGTACGCACAGCGGGCAATACCGGCGTCGTCACGCGCAATCCATCATCGCGCTGCCAATCCCACCGATAGCCGAGCTTTTGCAGGCGCTGTTCCGCCTGTTGGCGATCGGTGACGCTCAGCGTGCTACGCCAACTGCGCCCCTGTCCGGAATTCAAATCTTCCTCTGCCGGCATGGTTTGCGAATAGCGCACACCCAGCGCCTCGCAGGCGTCGACAAAATCGGGGCAGCTATGTCGCAGTCGCGATAGTAGCAGATCAGACCGGCAGATCGGCGTGGCACCTCCCGAAGCCGCCGCCTGCTGACAAAAAAACAGCAGCCGCGACGGGTATACCGGCGTCTGCGCCATCTCGTGGTGGAGGTAGATCGACACCGATGATGGTGCTTCGTTGGCGGTAAATACCCGCTCTGTGCGATTGCGACGCACCGCATTAGACAACGATTCCGAGTAGGTGAAATTGGGCCAGTCAAAGGCCCTGATCAAGCGATCAAATTGGTCGCTGTCGGCAATTCCAAAGCCGCGCAAGACAATCGCCCCATGCTGCGACAACTGGGTCTGTAGGTCCTGGCGATGAGTTCTTACCCAGTCCAACACCGCACCCATGGCGGCGCTCTTCGGCGCCTGCAATAGCAACGGAAAGACCTCATCACCGACCCTCTGTTGGTTGCTGTCAGCGAACCGCTCGACGGTAAATTGAGTCATATTCGACTACCCATAAATAGAGTGAAAAGTATTAAAGGCCTGCTCACAAAACACGCCCGGATCATTGAACCGGCGGTTGCGATTGAGCGCCGAAATGGCGGCCATCTCGGCGTCCGTCAGGGTAAAGCCGCAGACATCAAGATTTTCACTCAGACGCTGCGGTTGGCTGGTTTTAGGGATCACTGCGGTGCCCCGCTGAACACCCCAACGTAAAACTACCTGCGCAGGGCTCACACCGGCGCGCTCTGAAGCGGCCATTACCACCGGTTGGCCAAGCACCGAGTCGGCCGGCGTCGCTGCATCTAGTTCGACATAGGAAGAGGCTCCCAAGGGCGAAAAAGCGGTCACCGCGATATCGTAACCCTGCGCGGTACGCAGCAGCGCCTCCTGGGTTAGATAGGGATGGGCTTCGATCTGCAGCATCGCCGGTTTGATCCGCGCGTAACTCATAAGATCATGGAGCAAACCGGTGCTGTAGTTGCAGACACCAATCTGCCGGGTAAGGCGGTTTTCTACCAATTGTTCCATAGCGCCCCAGGTTTCACTCAACGGCACCCGATCGAGTTGCATTACTGGATGCGTGGCGCTGGGGTCGAAAAACCACTCCGGCGGGTAGCGCTCGGCAAAATCGACGTAGGCCAGAGCAATCGGAAAATGCACCAGGTAGAGATCGAGATAGTCCACCCCCAGATCCTCTAGCGACTTCCGGCAGGCCGCCTCAACATGCTCGCGCCGGTGGTAGGTATTCCAAAGTTTGGAGGTGATCCACAGATCACCTCGCTGGCAAAGGCCATCGGCCAGTGCCCTTGCAATGCCCTCGCCCACCTGCCGTTCGTTACCATAGTCACTGGCGCTATCGAGATGCCGGTAACCCGCCGCAATCGCCTCATAAACTCTCTCGGCTACGCTGTTTGCAGCAATTTTCCAAAGCCCTAGGCCGACTGCAGGCATGGGTTTTCCGGTGACGTTAATCGCCGCCGTTTTGATATCTATCATAGAGTTCTCGCTAATCATAAACTGTCGGTTGGATGCCATAATGGCTGAGTAAATCATCGATCAATAGCGCTTCGCCACTCGCCATTGAAGCCTGCGCCGCGCTTGCTACAAGCATTGCCAAAAAGCCCTCGCGCGGCGTCGCGGCGGCGGTGTCGCCGTCGTCAAGGGGTACCCTGTCGAGGCGATCGGCGAGCGCGATATGTTGGTGATAAGTCGCTCCTTGGTGACCGCTGTCTTCAATCGCGCGCGGGTAGTTAATCTCTATTTTGCGTGCTGCGGCGCGCTCGCCAAACTCCATATCCAGCGTCACCACGGGGGCGGCTTGACGATGAACATCGTGCCGTTCCTGCGCCTTTAAAACGCCGCCATCGCCGGCGATAATGAGCTCTTCAAAAAAACTGTGTGCAAACATATTAAGGCTAAAATTTGCCCGTATACCGTTCGCGTAATCGATTACCACAAAGGCATGATCATCGATATCAGCGGGCTCTCCAGCGCGCTCAAAATCGACAAAATTTACCGCCTGACCACCGCTTGCATAGACTTTTAGTGGGATTGACTCGGCCAACCGATTGATCAGGTCAAAGTAATGACAGCATTTTTCTACCAAGGTACCACCGGTGTAGCGATTGTATTTGTTCCACTGTTCGACCTTGTCCAAAAACGGTGGCCGATACTCGCTAAGAGCGATCGTTTTAACCGCACCCAGCGAGCGACGGGTCAGCGCTTCGTGAATCGCCTCGCGATAATGGGCCTTAAAGCGATACTGCAACCCGATCTGAATAAAGCTGGCGTAGCCATCATCGAGCGCGACAATCTTCGCCGCGTCGATAAGGTCAGTCGCCATCGGTTTCTCTAACAAAATCGGCTTGCCCGACGCCAACGCCACGTCGAGTATCGCCATATGGGTATGGTTTGGCGTGCAGATCATTAGCACATCAACCGCCGGATCGAGGCACGCGGAACGCAGATCTGGGTAGCCAAACGGGACGTCCGAACTGTATTGTCGAAAATTCTCTTTGGCACAATCCACGCTGTGTTGTCGATGGTCATAAATGCCATGCACACGCATACGCCCAAGTAGCGCGGCCACCCGCATATGCTCTTGGCCCATGCTGCCACAACCAATAATCACCAGGTTTTGCGTGACCGGCGGCGGCGCATACAAGTAACGATCACCGGTTACAATATGACGCTGGTTGGGCGCTTGCTCAAAGCTGCGCAATCTAGGTTTTTTCAATGCCTTTTATCCACCTGTTAAAAACTCTCAGCGACGCCCGTCGGCGCTCTCAAAAACCGCCACCAAACAATTAAATTGACTACTATCAGCGTCGCCATCAACGGCGCATAGGCCGCGCTGATTCCGCCCACCAGCCCTATCGGCGACAACGTAAGATAAAGACCCACCACGCACGACATCAAGGTCGCGGCGCAGGGTATGGCAAATCTCCAAGGCTGCATGTCCACCTTTTCCAGCGGCTCAAAATGCGCTTTTCCATGCATTGGCCAGCGATACCCAGCGAACAACATCATAGCGACTTCGAGACAAAACAAAATAGCGTAGAGGTGTAAAAAGTGCACCGGGACTTGCTGCTTAAAGACAAATTGTAATAAGCCATAGGCGACGATGTGAAACACAATCACCCACTTGGCGGCAAATGCTGGCACCCGCCGAGTAAACAACCCGACCAAGACGATCGCAATCATGGGAATATTGTAAAAACCGGTAAATACCCGTATCACCTGCCACAACCCTTCGGGCGCATACTGCAGCATCGGCGCGACTATAAATGAAAACAGTGCGATCACCACAGAAGCGCGCCGCGCGAGCGTCACCACCTGCCCATCGTCGAGCGCTGGCGCACCCCTTGCCGCCTTATAAGGCAAGTAAATATCGATGCAAAAAAGCGTCGCAGCGCTGTTCAACAACGAGTTAAAGGAACTAAACACCGCGCCTAACAACACCGCGAGAAAAAAGCCCATCGCATACCCCGGTAACAGGTCGCGAATCAATCGCGGATAGGCCAAGTCTATCGACGCCAATCCGCCGACGCTCTGACTAGCGCCATAGAGGTGAAACGCAATCACCCCCGGCAACATCATCATAAATGGTACTAAGACCTTAAAATAACCGGATAACAGCACGCCCTTTTGACCCTCAGCAAGATTTTTCGCACCGAGCGTGCGCTGGATCACGTACTGGTTGGTGCACCAATAAAACAAATTGGCAAAAATCATTCCGGTGAACAGCGTGCCAAACGGGGTTGGGTCGGTTACCGCGCCAATCGCATTGAGTTTTTCAGTATGTTCGCTCAACAGGCGCGCCAAGCCTTGCTCTAGACTGCCGTTGCCGAGTGCCGACAACCCCAACCAAGGAACCGCAACGCCGATCACCAGTAGACCGACACCATTGAGCGTATCCGAAACAGCCACCGCGCGCAGTCCACCAAATACTGCATACAGCGCGCCAATAAGTCCAATGGCAACAATCGTCACAGCCAAGGCTGTGCGGTAGGACACATCCAGCAATAGCGGCAAGTCGAACAACTGCAGGACCGCGATCGAACCCGAGTAGAGCACCGAAGGAATGGTCACCAAGCCATAGCCAAGTAGGAATAAAAGCACCGACAATCGCCGGACATCGCCATCAAAGCGTTGGTTCAGAAATTCTGGTAGGGTCGTAAAAGCACCCGCCAAATAACGCGGTAAAAATACAAACGCCATACAAATGGTTGCGAAGGCGGCGGTCACTTCCCAACCCATACTGCTCATGTTATAGCCGTAGGCCGAGCCATTCAGCCCGATCAATTGTTCGGCAGATAGATTGGTTAGCAACAGGGAACCGGCAATAAACACCGCACTGAGGCCCCGACCGGCGAGAAAATACCCAGCCTGCGTGGTCGCGGCACCGCGCGTCTGCCGATAGGAAATCCAGGCTACCAGCAGCATAAAAAATAATGCACTGGCCAGCGTCATCGCCAACTCATAGCTACTCATGCGGCCCCTAGATGCATCACCTCGGTTTAAATCGCAGCGCTGGTGCATACCAGGCCGCAATTTGCGGTTTTTATAATAGCTCAAATATGCCTTTGATAGGCTCTACTGATAAACTAGAAAAGAGTTTTTTATAGGGAATATTCGGCTACGTCCGTCACCTACGCGAGATCATAAGCAACCTTTAAAGGGGCTTTTGACGAGCATTTATTGGCAAAACAATAAAGCCCGTCGACTGGATAGCTCGGTAATTTT
>CESJ01024476.1_pt1 | contig 12173 bp, 10 predicted proteins | sample 356311 | NCBI WGS metagenome assembly CESJ01 (sample SAMEA2621487, study PRJEB7988) | marine metagenome | biome: marine biome (ENVO:00000447); feature: surface water layer (ENVO:00002042); material: "saline water (ENVO:00002010), including plankton (ENVO:xxxxxxxx)" | depth 5 m
GTTATTTCTTTTGATAAATAGGGTTATGACCCAAATTAATTTTTAAATTTGCAAACTGTAAAGTTTTAAACGATTGGAAACACCAGCTAAAATATTTTCTTGTACTGAAAGCGCAACTCTTTCTAAACTTATTTCTGATTCATTCGGTCAATCTCTGGGTAATGTATTATTTTCAAGATACAGTGATGGTGAGTTTCAACCTTCTTTTGAAGAATCTATTCGAGGTGCACGAATTTTCATAATTGGCTCAACACATCCAAGCTCAGAAAATCTAATGGAAATGCTTCTAATGCTTGACGCTGCTAAAAGATCATCAGCAAGACATATAACTGCCGTTATCCCTTATTTTGGATGGGCAAGACAGGACAGGAAAGATAAACCTAGAGTGCCAATTGGTGCAAAATTAATCGCTAAATTACTTGAAGCTGCAGGAGCTACTAGAATTATAACTATGGATTTACATGCAGACCAGATACAGGGATTTTTTGAAAAACCTGTAGATCATTTATTTGCATCTACTATTTTTCTTCCATACGTTAAATCATTAAAACTTGATAATTTAACCATAGCCTCTCCAGACATGGGAGGATCTAAAAGAGCTTATGCTTATTCCAAATTTCTTCAAAGTGATGTTGTAATTTGTTACAAACAAAGAACTAAGGTAAATGTGATATCTCACATGGAACTTATTGGAGATGTAAAAGGAAAAAACGTAGTTCTAGTCGATGATATGGTCGATACAGCTGGGACTCTAGCTAAAGCCGCTGATTTGATGATTGAAAGAGGCGCTTTATCAGTAAGAGCAATTTGTACACACGCGATTTTATCTGGAAATGCTTATGAAAAAATAGAAAAATCAAAATTAGAGGAGCTAATAGTAACTGACTCTATCCCTTCAAAACTAAAACACAAAAAAATTCGAGTTTTGAGTTGTGCACCATTATTTGCTAAGGTCATGAAAAGTGTTCACAACAATTTATCAATCAGTCCAAACTTTATAACTTAAATAATAAATTAAATCCAATGAAATCGATAACAATTAAAGGTTCTAAAAGAGAAAGCGTAGGTAAAGTAGCCACAAAAGCACTACGTAATGCTGGAAGAGTTCCGTGCGTATTATATGGAGGAGATAATCCACTTCATTTTTCTGCACACGAACTTGATTTCAGTAAACTGGTATACACTCCAAATGCACATACTGCTGTAATTATTATGGAGGACGGAATAAAAATTAATGCAATTCTTCAGGATATACAGTTTCATCCAGTTAGTGATTCAATTCTTCACATAGATTTTTATCAATTATTTGACGACAAGGAAGTTTCTATAACTATTCCTGTGAAAATTACGGGAGACGCTCCAGGTGTTTTAAATAGCGGAGGTACTTTAATTTTAAATAAACGCAAATTGGTTGTTAAGGCTATACCCTCTAATCTTCCCGATGATATAACTATTGACATTTCTGGATTAGAACTTGGTAATAAAGTTTATACTGCAGACTTAAAGTCTGAAAAATATACCCTTCAACACTCTGATAATATGGTTGTTTGTCAAGTTAAAATCTCTAGAGCATCTCTAATTGATGAAGAAGTTGAAGAAGTTGAGGAGGGGGCTGAAGGTTCAGAAACTAGTGAAAGTGGAGATGGTAAAGCTGAAAACAAAGACAGTGATAAAAAAGGCGAATCCTCTTCAAAAAATTAATTTTAATATTTATCTCTATCAAAAGCACCTAATCTTTAAGGTGCTTTTTTTATTTTAGCAAATAATGTGGTTAATTAACTTATTTAAAAAAAAGCCCAATAAAATGAAGAAATTTCTTATTGTTGGATTAGGGAATATTGGTGAAGATTATTTTGGAACTCGACATAATATAGGTTTTGAAATTTTAGATAATTTAATTGATGACCATGATGGCGTTTTTAAAATAGCCAGATATGCTTCAAAAAGTACATTTAAGTATAAGGGACGATGTTTTATATGCATAAAGCCCAATACTTACATGAATCTTAGTGGAAAGGCTGTAAAGTATTGGATTCAAAAGGAAAATATTGATCTCAAAAATATTCTCATTGTAACTGATGATTTAAATATTCCTTTTTGTCAACTTAGACTCAGATCTAAGGGAAGCTCCGGGGGCCATAATGGTCTTAAAAATATAGAAGATGTTATAAGCACCTCGAGTTATTCTAGATTAAGATTTGGAATAGGAAATAAACAAAGAAAGTCACAAATTGATTTTGTTTTGGGAAAATGGTTGAAGTCTGAAAAAATAATTTTGAAAGATTACATATCCCAAAGTTGTCAAATAATTTTAAGTTTTGGAACAGAAGGCATTCAAAATACTATGAATAATTTCAATAACAAACTTTAAGATTCTGTTTGAAATTGATTAATTCCAGAAGATGAATTATTACCCTGCTCATCAAAAGTTATAATCTGCCAAAAGTAAATTTTATCAATTTCCAATTGTACCTCAATATTGGTTTGCAATAATTTATCTCCTACTCTTTCTAAATTATCAATGGATGTTCCCAGGTAAAAATCAAAACTTGAAATATTATTATCTATATCAATACTTATCCATGAGAATTCAACTAAATCTGAGTTTTCAAGTGAGACTATGCTTTCATTTACTGGAAATTCTAAGCTGGCAGGCTGAGGCAAATAATCCCCATTAACATTTCCTTCTAGATAAAATTTCCATATTTCGCTTTCTGTTGTAACTATTGTTGAGTTTGATACAGAAATAATAGACCAGGAATAGGCTGCTCCCTTTGTTAGCGTTAGTTTCATGGAAATCATTTCAGGTATTTCTCCATTAGATTGCATTCCGTTTGTAGTATCTTTATGTTTAAAATTTGTAGTATTATTTATAGCTATAAGCTCATAATAATCTGTATTTTCTGCTTTTGACCAGGTAAAGTTAACACGGCTTTGATCTCTACTTACACTTGTCGCTGTTTTACAATTATTGCCATTATCTGGAGTTAATAAAATTGCTGGATTTGGATCGGGAATAGAGTCTTTTCCACAACTATTAAATATTATAAATATTATAAATATTTTAATTTTCATTTTTTAATGATTTTAACAGACTGACTTCCTTCTTTTGTCTTAATATTCATAATATAAACTCCTGGGGGGTATTTTGACATAGACCATTCAAAAGAATTTTTTCCATCATATAGAACGATTTTAGATGATTTTATATGTTCTCCTTCAATACTGAAAAACTCCACATCTAAATTATTACCCTGATTTCCAATAAAAATTTCAGCGACTGAACTGACAGGATTGGGAGAAACATATGCTCTTTCACTAATGTTAATGGTTCTTTCATAAGTGCCTTGACAACCAAGATCTGTAGAAACTTTAAATTGATTTATACCTTTTTTTAATGGCAAAGTAATATTTGCTAATTTTTCATAATTAAATGATCTTCCGTTTAATTCCACAAAATAGTTTGACCCTCCTTTTAAATTTAAATTAAGCTCTTGATCAACATAATTAACAATAGTATTAACAGATAGTGGTTCTGGTTCATTTATTACAGCAGTGAAACATCTCTCTATTTGTTGATCATTATTTGAATAAATACACAACAAATAATCTCCACTTTGAAGATTATTTATGGTTTTTGTTGATGAATTCTTAAAACCCCCTTGTTCATTGTATCCATTGGGCCCTAATAAACTATAGTTATAATCAAAATCTGCAAAAGCTGAAATTGATAGTAAACCGTTATTTCTTGTAATACAACTTTCATCAAATTTCAAAATTTCAAAATTATTCTGCGCATCAAAATCACAAATATCACCTTCACCATCTAAATCTTCATCAGATTGATTTTGATTAGTTATTTTAGGACAATTATCTATTGAATCTGCAAAGCTATCAAAGTCGCTGTTTTTTAATATTTCTCCTTCTAAAGTTATATTAAGCTGAAAATTCAATAATTCACCTGTATCATTAGGATAATCATCCTCAATACTTAAAGTCCAATAGCCAAATGCGGATTTTCCAATCAATTCATCTAAAGGTTGATTAGGACGAAAACTTCCTGTAAAGGGAGGACTTCCGTTGTTTATTGAAATATTAGAGTCTTCAGAAAACAATGTATTTGTGAAATTGTCTCCAGACTCTTGTTGTGAGCCTTCGCCAACATTTTCAGCAAGACTAAAAACTGTTCCATCTGGAGAAACTAAAAACAAAGAAAGGTCAGACACATAAGTATGAGTAATATTGACAAGAACTTCAATACTACTAATCGTATTGACATCACTTATGAAGATTTTAGAACTTGTATATCCAGAATTTTGATCAGTAATCGCATCAATTAATTCAATTGGTAAATTATCCGCTACGAAGTTGATGTTAGTTATTCTAGCAGAGATAAACGAGAAGGAATCCGACCAGGGACTTGAGCCACATTCATTAATTGAAGAAACTCTCCAATAATATCTAACTCCAGAATCTAATTCCGCTATATTTAAGAAACTATTTGCTGTATTAATCTGATACTTTGTAGTCGAAAAGTCTAAACTTGATGAGATTTCAAATAAATATTTTGAAGCATTTGGATTGACATTCCATTCAAATTTAAAATCTATAACCTCTTCGTCTCCTTGAATAGGACTCAATAGTTCGGGTGAAAATAAAAATTCCTCATAATTGTTAATTTCAATAGGAAAAACTGTAGAGACATTTCCTGAAGAAGCAATTACTTCAATTGTATTTTTTCCGATTGTCAAGTTTGATAAACCTGTTAAAGTAAGCTCACTATCTGTAGTATTTGAAGAATATGAATTTTGATTAAACAAAAAATTTAATCCATTATTTGGATTTAAAATATTCAGTGAAATAGGATCACTCAAGGAATCATATATTCCTACATCAAAAAAAATAGATTCAATCAGTGGGTTACAAAAATCATATGAAATCTTATCAAACAAGATTGCAAAAGATCTTTGCTGAATCTTAATTTTGTTTTTGTTTACTGCATAATAAATTGAATTTTTTGGAATGATTTTTATCCTTGCATTCTCTGACGACAGTCCACTTGGAACAACATATACATATTCTCCATCATTAGGAGTAGAATCAATGATTATGTTGCTAAAGTTCTGACCTTCATCTAAAGACAAAAGTATAGATACCTCAGAAGTATTAATTGGTTCTAAATTTGTATTAGAAACATCCCATCGGATAGGAACTCTATCCCCTGTTCCCCAAATATTATCTTCATCAGATTGAGAGCTTATAGCAAATGGTCCTGCCTTGCCAGTGGTTTTAATAGTAACCGAATCTCTTGAAGATTGACCTCCCTGACCAGTCGATGTTGGTGATCTATCTCGAACAGTTAACCCCCAATTTAATTCTCTTGGCACATTTGGTACCGTTTCCCAGGCAGAATTAAGTGAAGGATTAGTTTGTGTTAAGTTTCCGTTTAAAACTGATGTTAAATTCGGTATACTTCTTTTTGAGCTTAAAGAAGGAGAAAGAGATCTTGCTGTCGAACCAGAATAGTTTTCAGGACCAAACTCACTTTGTGTCATAGATCCACTATCAATTTGTTCCCAACAATATGTTAACTGATCATTATCTAAATCTGAAGCTGAAGCTTTAAGCTCATAAGCAGTTCCAATAGGTATAGTATAGTTAATCCCTGCATCTGCAACTGGAGGATTATTACTTAAATCTGTTGAACTATAACAAGATTGAGTATCAATATAATTTATAATATCTTCAAAACTTTTATAATTAAAATATGGATCACTGTGCTGCTGAATATCGTCTGAACCAGTTATTCCAGCATATCCCATTATGGTGCTCCCACTTCCAGGTTCGACATTTGTTCCTGTTCCTTCCGTATTGAAAGCAAATGTATGAGTCGCTCCAAATTGATGCCCGATTTCATGAGCTACATAATCAATATCAAAATGGTCAGTTAAAAAATTTGGTGATGAAAACCCGTAAGAGGTATATCCTCTTCCTTTTGAACCATTTAAACAAACACAACCTATACAGCCTGCATTTCCATCATTTGCATCATAAGTAAACAGATGCCCTATGTCATAATTTGACTCTCCAATATTGGTAGTGAGATCCTGCTGCACCTCACCATTGAGATCATTCGAATAAGGGTCCAATTCTGGATCGGTATAGATAATTTCTACTCCAGAGACTAGTTGCATTGTTATACTTAAATCAGTTTCATAAACACTATTTACTCGATTCATAGTTGAAACAATTGCCAAAAGTGCGTCTTCCTGACCAGTTCCATTTTCATCATTATTATCATCCCAGAAATTGGTGTATTCACCAGTAGCAGCCACAGCTAATTTAAAAGTTCTTAATCTTTTGTCATTATTAACTAATCTATTAAAACTTGTATTATTGATTTTATCATCTGAATTTTTATCAAATTCACTTATCGTTTTACATTCCCATTCTTTTTTATACCGCTCGCTTCTTTTGTAGACATAGTGCTTCCCTTTTAAATTCATATTGGGTTGAATAAAAACATTCTCCTTACCTGGAATATTAATCCATCCACTTATACCCTTTGGACTTAGCGTAACTCTCAAACTAGCATTAGGTCGTTTTTCACTGTATCCTTTATAAGTTTTTATTGAAGGGTGTCTTATCGAAAGTTCAGGCGACATTAAGAATATTTCTTCAAGAATAAATAACTCCAAGTCATCATATTCGTTTGGAAGAAAAATAGCTTTAAGCTTTTGAGTTTTGAGTTCCCTTTTAAGTTTTTTGTTGTTTAAACTATACGTTTTTACAAGAGTATTATCAATTTCTTTCGCTTGGACAGAATCTAATACCCAATAATCTTGGGATACAAGCTTTGTAGGAAAGATTATTATATTTAAAAATATTACGACCAGTATCGCTTTATACATATTTTTCATATAATTAAATTTTCAAGACAAAATGATTAAATGAAAATGGTATTTTTGATTAATTAAACGTAATATACTATTTTTAAATGAAGGTTTATAAATGTATTGAGGATTATAGTGGCTCCAGAGATTCATTTCTAACAATAGGCACTTTTGACGGAGTTCATGTTGGACATCGTGCCATTATAAAAAACTTGGTAGATGATGCTCGTTCCAAAAATGCAAATGCAGTTGTTTTAACTTTTTTTCCACATCCAAGAAGTGTTGTTAATGGAGAAAAAAACTTCTCACTAATAGATAGCATGGATGAAAAAGAGGATTTGTTAAAAAATCTAGGTGTAGATATTTTAATCATCCACCCATTTACTAGTGATTTTTCAAAATTAACTGCTCAAAAATTTATTCTTGAGGTGTTGGTTAAACAGTTAAACATTTCTAAGCTAGTTATCGGTTATGACCATCGATTTGGCAAAAACAGAACAGCTTCTGTTTCTGATCTAATCTCATATGGTAAAATTTATGGTTTTGAGGTTGATGTCATTCCTGCTCAGGATATTGACAAAATTTCAGTAAGCTCAACTAAAATACGAAAAGCACTTTCTAATGGTGATATTAAAATTGTAAATGAATACTTAGATAGAGAATATCAAATTGAAGGAATAGTTTTTCAAGACCAAGGCCTTGGCAGTAAAATAGGTTTCCCTACAGCTAATATTCAGGTTTTACCTTCATATAAAGCATTACCAAAAATTGGAGTTTATTGGGTTTCATCAATTTGGAAAAATAAAAAATACTTTGGAATGTTAAATTTCGGAAATCGTCCTTCAGTAAAAAGTAAGAAAGAAACCATAGAAGTTCATTTTTTTAATTTTAATGAAAACATATATAATGAAACTATTAAAATATATTTTCACATAAAAATTAGAGATGAAAAAAAATTTGATTCTATAGAATCCTTAATCACTCAACTTAAAGTTGATAAAGAATTCTGTTATGAATTAGAAAAAACTAATTAAGAATTCAACTAATTTTGTATTTAAACGATAAAACATGTTAGCCCTTTCATATATCCGAGAAAATAGAGATCTAATTATTGAAGCTCAAAAAAAAAGAAATTATGATGCTGAAAATATAATAGATGAAATAATTAAACTTGATTATTCAAGAAGAAATAAGCAAAATGAGCTTGAAAAAAATCTAACTAAAGCCAATATTTTAGCAAAAGATATTGGAATATTATATAAAAATGGAAATAAAGAAAAGGCAAATAATCTGAAATTAGAATCATCTGGACTTAAAACTTCTTCAAAAGTTATTCAAGATAATTTAACTGAAATTGAGAAAAATATAATTGAACTTAGAACACGAATTCCTAACACTCCTCATGAAAGTGTTCCTCACGGTAATTCAGAAAAAGATAATAAAGAGATTTTTAGAAGTAATAATTTAACTAAATTATCCGAAAAAGCTATTCCTCACTGGGAACTTGCAAAAAAATACGATATCATTGATTTTGATCTTGGAAGTAAAATCTCTGGAGCTGGATTCCCTGTCTATAAAAATAAAGGCGCTCGTCTTCAGCGTGGATTAATTAATTTTTTTCTTGATAAAAATATCTCAGCAGGTTATAATGAATTTCAAGTTCCACACCTTGTTAATGCTGAATCAGGATTTGGAACTGGTCAATTACCTGATAAAGAAGGTCAAATGTATCATTCAAAAGAAGATGATCTTTATTTAATTCCCACTGCAGAAGTTCCATTAACTAATCTATATAGAAATGTTTTATTAAACGAAAGTGAATTGCCTATTTGTATGACCGGCTATACTCCATGCTTCAGAAGAGAGGCAGGAAGCTACGGGGCTCACGTAAGAGGATTAAATCGTTTACACCAATTTGACAAGGTAGAAATTGTTCGTTTGGAAACACCTGAAAAGTCTATGTCTGCTTTAAATGAAATGGTTGAGCATGTAAAAAAAATACTTTCTGAATTAGAATTACCTTATCGAATTTTAAAACTATGTGGAGGAGACTTAGGGTTTACTTCGGCCTTAACTTATGACTTTGAAATTTATTCTGCTGCTCAAAAAAGATGGTTAGAAATTAGCTCTGTCTCTATTTTTAATAATTATCAATCCGAGAGGCTTAAATTACGATATAAAACTAGAGAAGGAGACAAACGTCCTGTTCATACTCTTAACGGAAGCGCATTAGCTCTTCCACGGGTTGTCGCAGGGTTGTTAGAGAACTTTCAAACTGAAAAAGGAATAATGATCCCTAAGGCTCTTGTGCCATATACAGGTTTTGACATTATTGGATTGTGATATATTATAATGTAACATCTCAATTAGACAAAAGTATTGAGAATGAATGGGTGAAATGGATGCAAGAGGAATATATTCCAGAAGTATTGCGTATGAAATATTTTATTGAAATAAAACTATTAAAACTTAACTTGAAGGAACAGCAAGACTCATGCAGTTACGCAACTCAGTACTTATTATTTTCAGAAACTTTTCTTTACAATTACATTAACAATAAAGCTGATTATTTAAGAAATAAAACAATTGAAAGATTTGGAGAAAAAGTACTTTCATTTTCAACACAACTTGAATTAATAAGTGAACACAAATGAAAAATGTAAAACCAAAAAAAAAGCTCGGACAGCATTTTTTAATTGATTTAAACATTGCAAAAAAAATTTCAGAAACTTTAAAGTATGAAAACTATAATGATGTTCTTGAAATTGGGCCGGGTATGGGAGTTTTGACAAAGTTTATATTACAAAAAAAAATTCCTTATGTAGTTGAATTAGATTCAGAATCAGTCCAGTATTTAAATGATAATTTTATTGAATTAAAGGATAAAATTATTGCAAAAGATTTTCTTAAACTTGATCTTAAAAGCATCTTCAATAAACCCTTTGCTGTAATTGGTAATTTTCCATATAACATTTCAACACAAATTGTTTTTAAAGTGATTGATAATCGAAATATAATTCCTTTTTTTTCTGGAATGTTTCAAAAAGAAGTTGCTCAAAGAATATGTGAACCATCAGGATCAAAAAAATACGGAATTCTTTCTGTATTGTGTCAACTTTTTTTTGTGACTGATTATTTATTTTCAGTCTCACCGAATGTCTTTAATCCTAAACCAAAAGTAGAGTCTGGAGTGATTCAAATGCGAAGAAAAAAAGAGTTTTCTCTCGACTGTAGTGAGAAATTATTATTTCAAATCGTTAAAAAAAGCTTCCAACAAAGAAGAAAAACACTAAGAAATAGTTTAAAAACATTAAGTCTGCCAAAAAATCTTACAGAAGATAGTATATTTGATCTAAGGCCAGAATCCCTCAATTGCGAGGCATTTGTCATACTCACTAAAATGATTGAAAATGTCAAACTTTCAAATTGATAAAGATTTTATTATTGCTATTAAAATATTAATAGCCGAAGAGAGCGATGTAAAGCTTAAAAATAAATTAAAAGATTTACACTATGCTGATATTGCTGAAATAGTAAATGAACTTAACTCGGATCAAGGAACTTATTTAATTAAACTTTTAGATAGTAAAAAAACAGCTGATATTCTCCCGGAATTAGATGAAGACCAACGAGAAGCTGTTTTAGAAAATCTTTCAGCAAAAGAAATAGCTGTAGAAGTTGAAATATTAGATACTGATGATGCTGCGGATATAATTGCAGAACTTCCAGAAGAAAGACAGGAAAAGGTAATGTCAGAAATCACTGATTCATCTCATATTGATGACATTAGGGAGCTTTTAACTTATAAAGAAAATTCTGCTGGTGGATTAATGGCTAAAGAACTAGTTAAAGTTCAAGAAAATTTAAGTGTATTAAAGTGCCTAAATACTATTAAAAGACAAGCAGAAAAAATAACTAGGATTCATTCAGTGTATGTTGTAGATAGCAAAAACAGACTCAAAGGAAGATTGTCTTTAAAAGACCTCCTAACTGCAGATTCTCAAGACAAAGTAAAAGATGTTTATATTCCAAAAGTTGACTTTGTTTATGTTAACCAAGATGGCGAAGAAGTTGCTAAAGTTATGTCTAAATATGATTTAGAAGCTATTCCCGTTGTAAATAAAAAAAAAGAATTGGTTGGAAGAATTACAATTGATGATATTTTAGATTTAATAAAAGAAGAGGCTGAGAAAGATTACCAATTAGCTGCAGGTATTGCATCAGATGTAGAAGCTGATGATTCGGTTTTTGAACTTTCAAAAGCTCGTCTTCCGTGGTTGTTTTTAGGACTTTTAGGTGGCCTAGGTAGTGTTTTTATTTTACAGGGCTTTGAGGTTATAATGGTCAGGCCTGACCTACGAAGTCTATTTTTTTACACGCCTCTTATAGCTGCCATGGCTGGAAATGTAGGTGTACAGTCTTCAGCAATAATAGTACAAGGTTTAGCAAATGATAATTTAAAAGGATCATTACTATCTAGATTAATAAAAGAAATAGGATTAAGTCTCATTAACGGGGCAGTCCTGTCTATTCTTCTAATAATTTTTGGTCTAGTCATAAATCAGGATTTAAAGCTAAGCCTTACAATTGCTTTATCTATGATGAGTGTGATTGTAGTTGCTGCTCTTATTGGAACTTTTACTCCTATTATATTGAACAAAAAAGGAATAGATCCTGCTATAGCTACAGGACCCTTTATAACCACTTCTAACGATATTTTTGGAATATTTTTATTTTTTTATATAGCAAAAATTATTTTAGGTTTTTAATATGAAAATATTACACTTAGATAAAAACCATCCTCTTTTAATTCAGGGCTTAAACTCTTCAGGTCATGAAAATATTGAACTATATTTAGAATCAAAGTCAGAAATTTTAAAAATTATTCATGAGTTTGATGCACTAATAATTAGAAGTAGATTTCCAATAGACAAACAGTTTATAACTGCTGCAAAAAATCTTAAACTAATTGCACGTCTAGGAGCTGGGCTTGAAAATATTGATGTTGATTTTGCTAAAAAAAATGGCATAAAAGTCTTATGTGCTCCAGAAGGAAATAGAGCTGCTGTTGGAGAACATGTTGTTGGAATGATTCTATGTTTAATGAATAAAATGATCTTATCTCATAAAAATATACAAAATGGCATATGGGACAGAGAAGTTTCCAGAGGCAATGAAATCGAGAATAAAGTTGTTGGAATAATTGGTTATGGAAATATGGGAAAAAGTTTGGCAAAAAAATTAAAAGGATTTAATGTTAAGGTTATTTTCCATGATATT
>CESJ01013936.1_pt1 | contig 12156 bp, 13 predicted proteins | sample 356311 | NCBI WGS metagenome assembly CESJ01 (sample SAMEA2621487, study PRJEB7988) | marine metagenome | biome: marine biome (ENVO:00000447); feature: surface water layer (ENVO:00002042); material: "saline water (ENVO:00002010), including plankton (ENVO:xxxxxxxx)" | depth 5 m
ATACTTGCATGTTGATGTCAAGTCCCATATTTGAACGAAGTCTTTATCTTTTGCTTTTCTTACTCCTCTACCTATAGACTGAATAACACGAACAAAAGACTTACCAGGTTCAAGAAGAACAAGATTAAAGATGCGCGGAATATTAAGTCCAACAGCGGCCACGCCGTACGTTGCAATAATAACTTCGTTAGTCCCCTCACGAATCGTATCATAAGTTTCTTTCCTGTCTTTTACTTTAACCGCGCCACTTACAAAAGTGCTTCCGGGTATTAAGTCTCTTAGTGTTTCTCCTGCACTAATTCTATCTACTAGTATTAGTGTGTTACCTGTTTGTGAAACTTTGTTTAGCATTCCAGCAATGTATTCTAAACGTGCAGGATCTGATGTTAAGTATTTTAGTTCGCCTTGATAATCCGAATGTGCTACTACATCAATCAGCTGACATACATTAACATGACATGCCGATAGCACTCCTTGATCCTGCAACGACTTTGCTGTAATGCTGCCAACTACAGGACCTAAGCTTGCATGTATACTTTCAAATTCAAACTTCTCTCTAGGTACAGTACCTGTTAGTCCCCAACGTATCGGAGCGTTCTTTAAGTTGCGTGTAAGTAAGTTCTTTAATACTTCTGCTTTGGCCATGTGTACTTCGTCGACAATAACTGTGCTCACACCATCAAGGAACTCTGCAAGGCTTAGTACCGCGCTGCCGTCCTTGTTCTTCTTGTCAAGTATATTTAAACTTTGCCAAGTGCAAATTGTGTGAGTCTTACCTAGCATCTTCCTGTCGCCGAAGTACACACCAACGTCAAGCCCACAGTTAATATAGTCTTCTTCCGTTTGTTCTACTAACGACTTGTTAGGAACAATAACTAGACTACGTCCGTAAGGCTCAGTTATATGTGATAGTGTTGCTGTAGTAATTGTCTTACCTGCACCAGTAGCAATCTGCTGCAAGCTTTGTGGATTATTCAAGAATGTGTTAATAGCCTCTACCTGATAGTCTCGCAATATAATAGGCGTTCCTTCTACAGGATGTCCTTCTGGCCAACATACTCCTTGGTCTTTCCAATAGTCTTCTGTAACCGGAGTAAAGTTTAAATCAACATGTGTTCGCCTATCCTCAATATCTGCAATTTGCACTTTATTCTTTTCTAGTACACGTTGCACTACGTCTAAGTGATTAACATATCCACTTCCGCCTATTCCAAAGAAGGCAACTTTGCCGTCCCACCGTCCGAGTTTATATTGCGGCATATGCTTTGCGTAAGGCACTTCAAACTTTAATGCGTTTGCAAGTTGACGGCGCACATCCACTTCAACTCCTTCAAGCCTAATATTTACTTCATCTTCTATTATTAATTTACAATTAGCCATATAATCTCGAATACTTCCTAAACGGACTTGTAGTTTCTTCTCTATAAACTACCAAGTCGCAGTTGAATGAAACATAATTGTCAACAAACCTATCTACTTTACTGTCATAACTAAATGCAGCAGTAGGTTTCCATTCATTGTTAACAAGTAGTTTTGGTAACTTACTCTTACTAATATACACTACTTTAGTGTTCTTGTCAACCCAATTGTTAAGTTTTCTGTCTTTAACTAATTGATTAAACCCGGTTTCTGCATTCTCTAAACGAAACAGTACACTTTGTTCTTCAGGATTTAAAATGTCTCGATAGTAGTTTGACATTTCGTATAATTGATGTTCAGCCTCTTCGGTGTCGAGTACTACTAACAACGGAAATCTATTTAAGTCCCATAATGCAGTCATAATGTCATTTGTAGTTTCTAAGCTAGGACGACTGTGATATGTTGCGTCCTTGCGTGATGCAATTCGTTGTGTAAGGTGCGGACCGCCGAGACCTTCGACGTGATTAAATCCGTATCTAAATCTTCGATCTATAAACTGTGTAAATGTTTCATTAGACAAATCTCCAATTTCGTCTTGTATAATAGGACCAAGTGCCGGCTGAATATTTATTAATTTAAGATCAGCAATGCCACTAAGATATAGCTGAGGTGTATTGAATATCTCTTTTACTTTATTGTAAACGTCAACTAGCTCTGGATCTATTGTAAAATCCTTTGCACTAAACTCGGTCAACAAGTGCATTACATTCACTTCGTTATAGGCAAAACTATGCTGATGAGAACCTTTTTTATGTGAGTAACCTTCAGCAGTAAGACTAAACGATTGTATACACACTATATCAGACTTCTTAAACGGAAATCTAACAACAATAGTATCGTCTTGTATTTTAATAAATTTGCTTCGATCAATTTGCCTCAGAGGTTGCCGAGTAACTTGAAGTATATCTTCTAAGTTTTTGACTCCTGCATCCGAAAACTGCGCTTTATATGTAACAAGTTTAGTTTGCATAAGCGCAAACTGTCTGTCAGTTAATGCAGTGCCTTTAAATACTTGTCGAGCAATACTATTCATAATAGTAAAGTCAGAAGTTTCAATGACGTATGTTACAGGCGACTGTCGCATGCCTGCAAGGTGTTCTAAGCAATCTTCTATGTTTTCAATCATACGTTAATTATAACGTACTATAGCTCAGAAGTCAAGTTCTTTAATGGTATTCCTTGAGATATTTCTTCGATAGTATATTCAGTGTGCGCGTAGTCATTAAGCCATTGTGTTCTGTCTGGGAAGAGAGGATTTTCTGTATCATGAAGAAAGTCAATATCGTTGGCCACATCATAAGCAAGACTATGAGTGCTAACAAACGCTGGAACTCCAGCAAGTACACTATGTATGCCTGGGTTGCTGCTCCAACTCACAGTTGCGTGTATGTTATTAAAGCTCATATCAAAGTCGTCATATGAGTTAGGAATCTTGTTAGGAGTTTGTACTGTAACGCCACTGTCTACGTCTACTCTGCAACGAGGGTGTGGTCTAAATATAATAGGACGTTCAGTAACTATCCTAAGTGCAGCAATAGTTTCTGTTACCCATTGTTGCATTGGTAGCATATCTTGCCACTGTAAGCTTTTATCGTGTTGTCCACATATAAGGATGTATTCGCCAGCTTGTCTAGGTTTTAAAGATAGCCCGAGGTTATTAGCACGTACAGAATTATTACCCATAGGCCCAAAATAAGCATCGCGATTAATTCCATTGAGCCCTACTTTCCACGTTACACCTCTATTTATTCCCCCAACTTCGAGGACTATTGTAGGTTTGTTGTGTTCCCAAACTTGCCTGTTTCTAGCCATGCGGCCATGAAAAAGAACACTCCAAATAACGTTAACGTTGGCACTACTATCGTTATAAACAACAGTATGCCCATTGTCATTAAGACTATTTGCAAAAGCGTCAAAAACCGGTTTGCTATTGAGTGCGCCATAATCCGTCCATAAACTAAATTTCATTCCAATAATCTTCTGTTCTGTTAACCATAATGTCTTTGCGTTGTGACTTACCTGCGTCCTTACGTCCGCCTTTCATATGATCAAGCCATTTACCTAGTACGCTATTAATTAACGGGTGTCCGCCGCCACCGCTCTTAGCTTCCTTCAAGTACATCTCAGCACTATAGTCGTGTGCATTTGGAAATTGTAATTTCATATTGTTTAATATATTTCCAAACACATAACTGTCATGCCATTCTTCTAACAAGAATATTCCGTTCTCTGCATCTTGGTATACTCTTTCAAACTCTTTAAGAAACTCGTGACACACAGGATCATTTAAGTTTAATCCGTAGAAGCCACACTCTGGCCATGTCTGCGAACCTTTGCCTCTGCCTACATATGTGATCCAAGAATTGTCTGGTAACTGTGCTGCAAAGTCTTCATAACTCCACGGACTGTGGCAATACGTATCTGCATCCATCCATACACACCAGTCCTTAGAGCGTGTACAAGCGTCATACACGGCATAAGTCTTATTAGCGAACCTAACTGCGTCCCACTTGAATTTCTTCATCCAGTCCTTGCGTGTGTGGCGTTGCGGCTCACTAGTTATGTCTCCATTAGCTTTAGCAATATGGCCCCATCTTGCTTTGAACGCATTAAGTTTTGGTAACACTGCTGTGGCATCTAATATCTCAATACGACTAGGATCAGGATTATTAGGTTTACAATCTTCTGCATACACTAACAGCTTAATACGCTTATCAATGTTTAATGCAAAACTATCAATCATACGCTGTCCGTATTTTGATAATCCTGCAGGGTGAAATGTTGTTACTACTGTTATTGCTTTACTCATTATTTTATCCGTTCTTATTTAATATACTGTCTCATATGGCGCCACGCTGAGCCATCTTCCAATTCGCTAAACTTCCAATGAAACATACTAATACGCTCTAGCCATGTTTGTCTATCAAACTCTGTGGGTGTTTCGAGTTGTGCAAAGTCGGTGTGTGCTACTTCTGCACACTGACTAGATACTGGATCTGTAATAAATGCCGAATAACCTTGAATTACAGATCCTACAATTGAACTACTATTATGGTTTACAACTGCCCAAGCGTTAGATAAATCTTGGGCTAATGGAGCATCTTGTGTGGAAAATTCTATACTTTTATTGGAACGATAAATCTGCTGTAATTCAGGAATATAAGATATCAAAGCTTTTTTATCTTTAGGATGAGGACGAACTATAATAGTTCTATCTGAATATTTACGAATATTATTAATAGTCTTCGTCGCCCAATCTACAACATTAATTTCTCCCATGCTCCATCCGCCTTGACGTTGCAAACATAAAACTATATTGTTACCAGTAGTCTTGTGTGCTTCTGTTGTAATGCCTAAATCTTTTGAAATCATTTGCCATCTTTTAGGATCAGGCGTATTATCAAAGTAGTTACCGGTATTAGGAAATACTCCATTAAAGCTGTATCTTAAATAATGATGAGGTGCATTAGAAGGAGTAGCATACAAGAATAAATTTGCGTCAGCTGCGCAAACTTGTTTTCCTAACCGCAATTGCGTATCTATCACATCTTGTCTTAAACGTAAATGTCCTTTTGTAGCTTTGCCGTTGTTATGTTGCCAGCCTTGTATAACACCGACATCAGCTTCTATAACATTATTACCGTTATGCAATATTCCTTCGTCGCCAGCAGCATTAACACCTTTGATAAACTTAGTTAGTATATCAAATTTTTCTTGGCTTTTATTTACCATAGGAACAACATTATAGTAACTAACTACCTTCATTTATAATTCTCCAAGCATATCCGTTCATCATTTCTTCTCTAGAAAACTGGGCATAACTTAAATGAGTCATTAACGTATACATTTGTTCTTTAGACGGCTTGTTTAATCTTTCTACTTCTGACAACTTATTGTTACATAACGCTGTAGCACAATTAGGACCGAGTGCAATTGCGGGCTTGCCGAACATTAACGCTTCAAGTGCAGCAATACTATTATATGTTATAACACAATGAACATCCTGTGACATTGCAGCTTCTAAAGAATCATTAGTAATCCTGTAACGTCTATTAGGCTTTAATCTAATTTCAATTGGTCTATCTGTGTACTTTTTTAATTCAGCAGTCGTTTGGGCAACCCACTCTTCAGGACTTAATTGACCATATAGCATCATTACCTTTCCACTAGGCGGGACCAAAAGAATTTTACTACCATCACGGAACTTTTTATATTTGTAATTTAGTAATCTATCGCCATCGCGCTCTATTGCAGGCTGTGTATTTTGTAGCTCGTTCTTTGTTACCCGATGCCATATCTTTGATTTACTTCCTGCATTACCAAAGTATCCAGTATCGATAGCAAAAAACTCTCTGTCATTTTCCCAAGAATGCAAAATTGCTTTTCTGCTACCGCCGCCAAGACCTCTGATAATTAAAGGCGATGTAGTATTTTTTTCAGTATTCCAATCACTTAGTATGCCGTTACATCCTATAACAAATGACTCTAAATATTCGTCATACGCTCTGCCGTCCTTATGTCTATTAATGCCGCCTTCAGGTTCAATTGCCGCAGCTTTACTCAGCTTACCTATTTTAAATTTATTCCGTATAACTTCCATCGCTTGTTCCTCTGTTCTACCATAATATTTGCCTGTTGGATCTATCGGTGTTTTTAAAATTGCATCTAGTGCTTCCATAGTATCATCGGGGACCGAGATTCCTTCAAGACGCTTGCCTTTAGATTTTATAGTAGCATGATGATCAATTACAGATGCAAGTTGTTGTTTTAATACTTTACGTTCTACTGTATAATATTCAGATGCATATTCGCAATTTGAATATTCTTTAAACCAAGGTCCGCCCTCTGTGTAGTGCAAGAATTTAGGAGTACCATCTTTAGGCTCGTTATACCATCCAACTAACCAATTCCATTCGTGACTTAACTCGCCGATTTCTTCGTCGTCGAGCCAACTAAATCGATGTAAGTATTTCCCATCGATTGTAGGATCGTTAACTAATTTCTTTGTTAGTTTTTTATTACTAGGATGCCCGCAGTTAATTAGCATCATACTAGACCAATTTTTTCTTGGATAGTTAAGTTGTTGCTGTCCGTCCATCTTAACACCTTCTTCAGGCGTGTAGTCGTGCTGTGCGCACATTAATGCATATTTGTCATCTGCTTGAGCAAATAGGTACTTAACATCATGAAGTGAAATAAAGTCGCAGTCGATGAACAATGCCCAGCCATCGAATTCCATTAGTTCAGGTATAAGGAATCTTGTAAATGTAAATTCTGTACTCGCAAGTTTATCTTTTTCTCGCCAATACATCTCAGAACTACGTAGTTCTTTTTGCTTTAATGGAATAATTTCTACTGGTACAGAAGCTGTATCCAATATACTTTGTTTACATGATTGGTACGCAATATCTTCGCGCCTATCCCAACCTACAAATACTTTCATGTGTTTCTTCTCTCTATATCTTCTTCAACGCACTCACTGCCCCATTGTATTTCTAGAATGTGTGCATTTTCTGTTCCAGGGTTAGATGCTAGATGCCATACTTCTTTATTAATTTCATAAGGCATGCCGTGCGGTTTTAATTGTAGCGAAGATACTTTACTTTTCCACTCAGTTTGCATATCAACTATGCCTTCTAGCACCATCCACTGCTCTGAACGTTTAAAATGTTTTTGGTCACTGAGTGCTTTACCAGGATAAATTACAAGTTCTTTTACTTTGTAACCTTGCATAGGCTTGTGATCTAACACGCGCCAATAGCCCCAGTCACGTTCAGTACGTTGTGTTTTCCACTCGTCTAGTATCCAACTACTGCTGTTAGCTTTATTTTCGCCACCAACACCAAATACAAATTCAACATCATCGACTACCATTTCTGGAATGTTGTCAGATGTCCTATCTCCGCCGTTGGCAAAAATTAACTTATCTTTAGGGTAGTGTGCTCTAACTTGTTGTATAAAGTTTATAGCACTATCATCATCGTCCATAAATGTAAAAACTTCGTCTACCATTTGTAAGTTGTTTACAATACATAAGCGTTCATTCCAAGGCATAAACGCTTTACCTTTTTTACGCTCTAGCCATTCGTCTGAATTTAGGCCAACAATTAAATAATCTCCGAGCAGCTTTGCTTCTTTAAAATATTTAATATGGCCGCTGTGTAGTGGGTCAAATCCACCTGTGACTAATACAATCTGTTTCATGTTAATACTTATACTAGTAGTTAATGGTTGATATTACGTTATGGTTTTATTGCAGTAATACTTAAATGTTTATGTTTAAGGCTCTTATTTCTTTGGATATTTATAAATCCTTTGCGTAATAATAATTCGTTTAGTGAATTAAAGTCATAACCGCTTTTATGAATATCCCAATCTTCGCCTTCTTCTACTTCTCGCTGCCAGCCCCAGAAGCCAGCCTTGGCATGTTCCATTACTGCTGGATCCTTACTTAACCATTGATTTATATGGAATGTCATATTAGGCATCATCATTCTAAGTTCGCCGCCGGACACTAGTATCTTCATACATGCTTCTAAGTGCAGTTCGCCGTCATGGAAGGTAAGATGTTCAAACATATGTCTGCTAAAAATATTATCGACACTGTTATGGTCACAATGGTCAGCAATATCAATAGCACTACACACATAATCGATGCCCGGCAAGTTTCTTATATCACAAGTTTTATAACCTGCTTGCTTAGGATTTGCTCCACAGCCAAATTCTATATTCATTATTTGTACCTTTCATATAACGGTTTTAAGTGATACCACGGATCACCTTTGGCAATTTCTTCTTCAGTCCACTGACAGTAACCTAGATTAGATAACCACTGTGTTCTATCAAATGTAATTGGGTGTTCTATTGAAGATAAATTTTTATTACTACATTCCCAAGCCATACTACTTGGACATATACTAAAAGTTGGAACTCCTTCACACACACTTTCAGTAAGGGCATTAGAATTAAATCCTACAACTACTTTTGCATCTTTAAAATCTTGGAGTAAGCCTTCGCCTCCCTGACCTCCACCTGCACCGCCGCTGCCCTGCATGTTTGTACTTATTTCAATGTTAGGTAAATTTAACTTATTAATAATTGTTAGTTGTTCAGTTTGTCGAAATGGATGCATCCTAAATCTAATAGTGCGATCTGTATTGGATCGTATTTCATTAACAACCGAAGTTAAAAAGTTTTCATATGTTGTGTACTTTTTTAATAAGTTTTTTAAACTACTATCGCCGGGACGCTGTAGTATTACTAATATATTATCCCCAGTTGTTTTCCAATCTTTTATTTCTATACGCTGTTCTTTTTGAATTCGCAGCCATCTATCATTTGGACAATTATCATTATTGTAGTCTCCTTCGTCACGGAAATAACTAAACCAACTCCACCTATGATACGCTTTAGGATTGCCTGGAGCCACCATATTTTTTCTAAAGATAGAAGCCTCAGTACACAAATACGGCTTGCCTGAATCAAGTATATACTTGTAGTACGGGATCATCTTTTTGCGTTTTTGTTCTAATATATTATTCTGAACAAATATGTCGGCTTTGGCTAGTTCTTCTTTGTCAGCAAAAGGAACTAATTTAAAAAATGGCAAATTAGGCAGAGGATGGTTTCTAAATCCTTCTGCAATGCCAATAATTAATGGTTCAAATGTTTTCATTTACAAAGTACATTCCTGTTTTTTGTATGAATCTGTGTTTCTTTTTTGTACCTAGCGTAGTTACATTACGTAGTTCTGCAGTTTTATCTTCGTCTAATTTAAATCCATATGTTTTCATAGTATTAATCCAGTATAACGGATCTTGGCAGTTAACATGATGATGCCCAGTTTGTCCAACCACTGCGTGAGTTATAACAAGGTTTTTACATTGTAACATTGCTTGCACATAGTTAGGTATATATTTTTCTTCCACATGTTCTACAAACTCAACACTCCATCCTATATCGTATAATTCTGTAATAGGTGCTGGTCCGTGTGTAAAATCATGGAGCATAAAATTATTATCGTTGTATCGTTTGAGGGTATAGTCTCCATCAATACCGAAACTATTAAATCCTAACGTTTCAGCAAGTTCCACCATTCCGCCTGGTCCGCAACCTATATCTAAAAATGTCTGATGTCCGAGAGATTTAAACCAGTTTAATGATCCTTCGTCTAAATGTGTGACACTACTATGTCCGCCTAAGTGTTTTTCTAACATTAACTATTCTTTTCCAGGTTATATTGATCAATACACATATCTGATAATGTATTTTTTATATTTAATAAAGTACTTACTTCTGGCACTATACTCGATTCAACATCGCCGTCTCTTCGGCCAACATGCCTTATAGGTATTTTTTGTCCTGAAACTTTTTTCATTTCGTCAACTACTTCGAGTACCGAGTACCCAGTTTTACTACCAATACATTCATAATCTGTATTACTAGGACCTTTTTTAATTGCATTAATAATAGCGTTTGCTAAGTCATTAACATGTATAAAATCTCGTATACATGTGCCATCCCTAGTATTATAATCGTTTCCAAATATTTCTAATTCGTTTAGTTCTCCAGATGCTACTTTTGCTACCATTTTAATTAAAGACATACCATCGCCTAGCTGTTTATGTATTCCGTTTGTTCCGCTAACATTAAAAAATCTAAATATAGTATATCCTGTTGCGTGTTGTTTAATTATATCTTCGGCTGCGACTTTACTTAATGCATACGGACTTGCTAATTCCCAAGACGCTGCTGTGCCTGCAAATATAAAGTGATCTGTTTCTATATTTTTTAAACAATTGGCAGTGCCTTCAATATTAGTATTATAATATTGATAAGGTATTAACATACTTTCAGGTACACTGCTTCTACCTGCTAAATGTACAACTGCATCAAATTTAAATTTATCTGTAAATGTTGTTACATCAGTATCTGAATAGTTGGATGTGTAATTAGATATGTCATTAGTTTCGCCATGAAGCTCTATATCCCAAGCTGTAACATTATATTGGTTCTCTGTTAATAACTTACATAAATGACTACCGATGTATCCAGCAGCTCCTGTAACTAATATATTCATTGTTTACTCCTTGTATTTAATAACAGCATTTGCAAACCTATTTTTCTTGCCGTCAGGCTTATAATTGTCTCTATAATATTTTTTAGCGCCTTTGCCAGTCCATATTTTACTAGTAGTTGCACAATGATAATCTACATATTTCATTGTAAATGTATCTATAAGTTTTTCATCTACTAACTTATCTAAAATTACTTGATCCATAAACCAAGCTAACCCTATTTCTTTTCCTTGCTTAATAATTTCTTCTTTTAATAGATATCTGCCGTTACCGTTAGCAGTAAATCCTACGCAGCCTCCTAGTGCTCCGTATCCCTTTGACCTCATTGCAACCCAATCAGAACTTAAATCGTTAGTAAACTCACTTAATGATACATAATCATTAAAAATACTATCTACGTCTATCGCCATTACATAAGAGTTATCAGTAAAAATTTCAGGTACTCTACAAAACCGAATGTTAACCCAGAATGCTTTTTTAAAGTCATCATCGCCATTAGGAGTAATTTCGGAAGTATAAGAAATGTTATGTAGATTACAGAATTCTTGATCAGACTTGGTCATATCAAAGATGTGAAAATGCACCGAAATTTCCGGTGCATGTTCTTTTGCGCTAACTATGATAGGCTTGCCAAAGTCGTTAAAATATCCAGTGTCACAAGGAATATAAAAATAACTTCCAAACAACTTATCTTTTAAATTTAAAGGAACATATTCTAACATGGTGTAAATCTCTCATATAATATGAAAGTATTTACAAACTTGCATCTTCCATCCCTGCAACTCTGAGTTTAACTACATTAGTAATTTGCCATTGCTTTTGATCGAGTGCTTTGAGTACGCCCAGCCATTTATTTCGCATAAGTGCAAACTCGTTAATGATCTTTTCATAGTCAACAACATCTGCCTCACCGTCTACGTATTTTTCAACGTCACGGCTTGACAGAGCTCGTTGATAGTTTTCGAGATATTTCTTAAAAAACGAACTACGCAACCTACGTAGTTCGATATTTAAGTAGTTTAGTATAGCTTCAATTTCTTGTAACTGATTAAAGCGATGTTCGACTAGCCCAGGCATTTCTGCTGCTGCACGTTCAACATTACCTTTAAGTTTTACCTCAACACGAGCCTCAATTAGTTCGTCTTCAAAAAACTTTACAGCACTAGGTATCTTAGATATGTCTCTCGAAACTTCGCTATACCAACCCATTATTCATCCCAATCTTCTTCGTCATCATCTACATTATCTAATTCTAAGTAGTAGCTAATTGCTGCGTCCATATTAGAATCTGTACCAATAACTTCTTTGAAAGTCTCATCACTAACACCGTAATCTGCTAATAGATCAACAAACTTTTCGGCTACTAGTTCCATTTGCTTTTTGTCTACATACTCTTTAAACATTGTCCAGATGTCACTGATGTGTTCTTCATTCATTTGCGGTTGCTTCCTCAATTTGTTCTGCTGTTGCTTCTTCTAAGTCAACTTCATCGATATTTACCACAGGCTTCATCTTTTCGTTATATTCCAGCATAATTTGATCAAGTTTGCCACCGATCATCCATGCTTTACGATATTCAAGAACTTCTTCGCCTGCTAGGTTAATATACTTGAGGCGATTGCCTTGCTTAACTAACAAGTTCTTCTTCTCAAACAATTCA
>CESJ01026293.1_pt1 | contig 12155 bp, 13 predicted proteins | sample 356311 | NCBI WGS metagenome assembly CESJ01 (sample SAMEA2621487, study PRJEB7988) | marine metagenome | biome: marine biome (ENVO:00000447); feature: surface water layer (ENVO:00002042); material: "saline water (ENVO:00002010), including plankton (ENVO:xxxxxxxx)" | depth 5 m
GGGCCTCGAGCGCCAAAAGCGGCCCCGATGCCCCCGGTCGCGACCCTGCCCCATGTAGGTGCTGCAATTCTAAAAGCGTATAGGGACGCCGCCAGAGCCATGGCCGGTTGGCCACCGCTGTCAATGATCCGTGCGGCGGGGTCTCTTGATTATAGGCATAAAAATATAGCGTAAACCCATAGGCATCAAGCGGCTGCACCGAGATAAGATGCAGCCCTTGTTCGGCGCACCAATTTTGGGCCGCCGCAAGATCCCGCACCCGCAGGGTCACATGGGCGAGGATTGCGCCATTCGCGACCGGATGCCCCGCCTCTAGATCGGGCTCACTGCCCTTTGGACCCTGTTGCAACAGCTCAATCGTGGCGCCGGCAGGATCCACGCAATGCGCCATATACCCAATATCTTCGAATTGACGCGGTTGCGAGATCGACACAGCGCTTTGGCGCAGATGGGTGGCAGCCACGTCTAGGTTGGGCAGCGTGATGCCAATTTTCCAATAAAATCCATCTGAGCTGGGCGGTTGTGCCGGCCCCTGAACAAACTTCAGATGCGCCTGCTGCTCCCCATATCCCAACCCGTCGGGCTGGTCGGTCATCCCCAAAATATCGCAATAAAACCGGCCAACCGCGGCGCTGTCAGGTACGGCCAGACTGATTTGTGAAAACATCATATCCTGCCGACCCTCTCATGACGAAAACTGTCGCAAGGATACAAAGCAAGCGCCAGCCAAATCAATCCAAAGCTTGCAATTTGCACCCCACTAATCGGTTCGCCGAAAATCGCAACCGCACAGATAAACTGCAAGGTCGGGTTGACATAATTCAGCAAGCCCAATGTGGCCATTGGGATGCGCTTGGCCGCATAGGAGAAAAAGATCAGTGGCGTTGCGGTCAGCGGGCCGGACAGCATCAACAAAACGCTGTCATACAGCGATTGCCCAAAAACACCACCAATCCCGCCATCAAGCGCAACACTGGTTCCGAAACCGCGATGCGTAGCATATAGCACCGCAACAGCAAACGGGGCCAATAGCAAAACTTCGGCCGTCACCGACACCACGGGTCCGATCGAAATTTTCTTTTTTACATACCCGTAAAGGCCAAAGCTGATCGAAATGATCAACGCAATCCACGGCCATACCCCTTGGGACACCGTGATAATAACCACAGCAAAAGTGGCCAAGGCGATTGCGATATTTTGCATCCGCGACAGGCGCTCTCCAAACCCTATCCAGCCGATACAGACCACCACAAGCGGAAAGATAAAGTATCCCAAACTCGCCTCTGTGGCTTTTTCGATCTGGATAGAGTGTATGAAAATAAACCAGTTTATACCAATAAGCAAAGATGCCGCAAAAAGCGTGGCCGCGCTGCGCCAGTTGGAAATGGCAGACCACAGAGCCCCCAGTCGCCTTTGAAAACAGAGAACAGCAACAAAAAACACCACAGACCAGACAACGCGATGCGACAATAATTCAACCGGCGGCACGTGACCCAGTATTTTATAATACAGCGGCGAAAATCCCCAGATAAGACCAGAGATCAGGATTGCCAGAATACCTTTTTGACTGTCGCTCATGCCCGGGCCTCAAGGTGTACCAGTGTGATCTCAGGCGTCACACCAAACCGCACCGGCGCAATAGAACAGCCGACGCCGCCAGACACCACCAAATCGCGGTGGTTCTCATGGATGTGACCATAGGCGTATCTGTTGCCATACCGCGATGGCACGATCGGCGACCAGCCAAATAATCGCACCTGCCCGCCGTGCGTATGGCCCGAAAGGGTCAGGGCAACCGCCTGTGGCACTTCGGGAAAGATATCGGGTTCTTGCGCCAGCAGAATAACGGGCGATTCATCCAAAATCTGCGCCAGCGTGGCCGGCAGATCATCAACACCCTGAAACCGACCATTGCCCAACCGAAACGCCAGTTGATCGCCCAATCCGGCCAACCAGAAGGCCCCGGTTTCATGTTCAAGCTTGATCGCCTGATTTTCCAATACCGAAATGTTATTGGCCTCCAGCGCGCGCTGACCCAATACTGGCCCCTTGCCGCGCTTTTGGGCTGCCGGGTCATCCCACCAATCGTGATTACCCAAGACTGCAAAAACACCCAGAGGCGCCGATAGGGCCCCCAACTCTTCCGCGGTTCGCTCCACCGCAACGGTCTGGGTGACAAACCGATGGCCTGCGGTCAAATCCCCTAAAATAACGATGATATCTGCCCCAAGCGCATTGGTGCGCCGAACCAAACCGCGCAGCCGGGCCAATCCAACATAGGGCTCTCCCATATGCAGATCAGATACAATCGCGATCTTCAACCCGCCTGCTGTCCATTTTGGCGATTGAACCTGCCATCTTTTGACCCGCAGTCGCAGGGCTGGCTCAATAAAAAACGCCCAGATGGAAGCAAAAAGACCTGCCAAGATTGATCCCAGCAGGCCTCGGATAAAGGACCGTCTTGTCAGCACTTTACATGCGGCTTGCTACGTTCTCCCAGTTTACCAGCTTGTCGACAAAGTTGCTGAGATATCCAGGGCGCTTGTTGCGGAAATCGATGTAATAAGAATGTTCCCAAACATCACAGCCCAGCAGAGCAGTTTGACCAAAGCACAGCGGGTTGACACCATTTTCGGTCTTGGTCACTTCCAGACCCCCGTCTGCATTTTTCACCAACCAGCACCAGCCAGCACCAAACTGGCCTGCGCCTGCCGCACAAAATGCGGTTTTAAAGGCGTCAACGCTGCCAAAGCTGTCAGTGATTGCTGCCTCAAGCTGTGAGGGCATAGAACCGCCGTTCGGGCCCATCATTTCCCAAAACTGCATATGATTCCAGTGTTGGCTGGCATTGTTAAAGATGCCGTTTTGCGCCACGGCACCGGCCTGATAGGTGCCAGTGATGATATCTTCCAAAGCGGCATTTTCCCACTCGGTCCCGGCGATCAGCTTGTTGCCATTGTCGACATAAGCCTTGTGGTGCAGGTCATGGTGGAATTCAAAGGTTTCGGCAGACATGCCGTGCCCAGCCAAAGCGTCATGCGCATAGGGTAGATCAGGTAGGTTAAATGCCATTTCGGGCCTCCAAGAATTGTGTGAACATTATCGTCAAATGAGGCCGTAAGCCTACCGAGGTCAAGGGCTTGATCACAGGTTTGATCAGAAATACCGAATTTGAGCCGTTTTATCGGCCGCATCGGTCAACACACCGTATACATAAGCGGCGACCGAGCGAAAGCAGATGACCTGCAGCGTGGTGTCATCGACCAGCCAAAACGCCCCAGCGACCTGACCGAGGCGGGTCCGGCACATCACTGCGTCCGACAGGACCTCAGGGCGTAGATCGACGGGGGCTATTTTGGCGAGCACATCCCGCACCCCGTCGCCTTTCAACGCGAAAAGGGCCCGGGCATCGGACACATTGACCACCAAGCTATGCATCTCGCCCAACCCCGCGGTCAACGCGGCGGCAAGTGCCCCAGCACTTTCATAGGGCACCAACACCAGCACCTCATCTGGCGACATCCACGCAACCGCATACGCGTCCTTTGTCAAAACCGCACGCATGCCCGGCACACCAAGGCCAAGCGTCGTCTGTAAGGTCTCTTTTAGGATCGGTGCCGCCAGATCACAGCGCAGCGTGATCATTCCCTGCAAGGGGCTCTCGGACACCGAGACAACACCATCATATTCGATGCCACCAAGGGCGCTGACCGCATCAGACATTCTGCTTCTCCCCATCCTTATCGAAAAACACCGGATCGACGATCTTTACCTCTGTCACATCGCCGTCCAATCGCGCAAAACCGATCACTTCCCCCATGCGATCAGGACCATTCAGCACAAGGCCCATGGCAATCCCACAGCCCAAAGTCGGGGAATGATAGCTCGAGGTCACCCGACCCTGCACATTACGTTGGCCATTGGCGTTATTGCCCTCGGCCACCGCATAGGCACCATCAGGCAGCACAGACCCATCCGTTGTCTCCAACCCCACCAGTTTCCAACGCTTGGGGTCTGTCATATGGGGCCGCTGCTGCGCCCGTTTGCCAAGATAGTCTTCTTTTTTCTTCGAAATTGCCCAGTTCAAACCAAGGTCTTGCGGGATGACCGTACCGTCGGTTTCATCACCAATCATGATAAACCCTTTCTCGGCACGCATCACATGCAATGCCTCGGTGCCATAGGGCATCACATTAAACTCTGCACCTGCCGCCAGAAGCGCATCCCAGAACCCGCGCCCCTGCCCACTTGAAACAGCAATTTCATAGCTCAACTCGCCTGAGAAAGAGATGCGGAAAATCCGACAGTCAAACCCAGCAATCTGACCGTCCACCCATTCCATAAAGCCCAGCGCCTCAGCACTGACATCCATGCCGCCAAGCTTTTCAAGTAGCTTGCGAGCATTTGGCCCCACAACAGCAATCTGGGCATATTGCTCGGTCAAATTTGCGGTATAAACCTGCCAATCCCACCATTCGGTTTGCAGCCATTCCTCCATGACCGCGTGGATATGGTCGGCCCCACCGGTGGTAGTGTGACATAAAAACGTCTCTTCATCGATCCGCGCCACAACGCCGTCATCTATCAAAAAGCCGTTTTCGCTGCACATCAGACCATAGCGGCACTTGCCCGGCTTAAGCGTCGACATCATATTGGTGTACAGCATATCAAGGAACTTGCCCGCGTCAGGGCCTTTCACCAACAGCTTGCCCAACGTCGAGGCATCCAGCAACCCAAGCGAGCTTCGCGTTTGGTTGATTTCGCGTGCAACGGCCTCGGTGTGGGTCTCGTCGCCGCGCACAAAGCAATAGGGCCGCCGCCAGGCGCCCACCGGCTCCATGTAGGCGTTCTGTTCTATATGCCACGCCTGTATCGGGGTCGCGCGCAACGGTTGAAAGATATCGCCTCGTGCCTGTCCGGCAATCGCACCCATGGAAATCGGCGTATAGGGCGGACGGAAAGTGGTGGTGCCCGTTTGAGGGATCCCGGCGTTCAAGCTGTCGGACAACACCGCAAGCCCGTTAATGTTGCTCAGTTTGCCCTGATCGGTGGCCATGCCCAAAGTGGTGTAGCGCTTGGCGTGTTCAACACTTTCAAATCCCTCTTGTGCGGCCAATTGAACATCAGAGACTTTCACATCATTTTGGTAATCCAGCCAAGCCTTGCTGCGCAGCTTAACGCCCGCGCCTTGTGGCATAATCCAAACCGGTTCAATCGGGGTCGTTGGTAGCTCTGAAATCACCGGGATCTTGCCCGCCTTGGATTTGTACCCACAGCGTTCTGCGGCCACCCTACCCGAGTGCAACGCATCGGCTATGCACACGTCGAGCGACATTTCACCATTGGCTGATCCCGCAGCAGTGACAAAGGGGCTTCCATCGGCACCGGTCGGCGCTTTGTCCCCATCCGGTTTGAAAAGGGCCTGCGCCTCATCCCAAAGCAACTTGCCACCACAATGCGACCACAGATGAACAACCGGAGACCAACCACCCGACATCGCCACAACATCACAATTTATACGTTGAAGAACTGCGCCCTCACCCGCCTGTGCGCAGATCGACACTCCGGTCACCCGTTTTCTGCCCTCTACGTTGGCGATCGCCTTGCCGGTCTCTACGCGCAGGCCCAGTGTCCGGGCCCTATCGGCCAATGCCCCACCGCCACCCGCGCGAGTATCAATGATAGCCGGCACATCAAGACCTGCATTTTTCATTGTAATTGCAGTGAGATAGGCATCATCGTTATTGGTTATGACAACCGTTCTATCCCCAATCGACACACCCCAATTGTCCACATAATCCCGCACTGCAGACGCCAACATCACGCCGGGAATATCATTGCCAGCAAACGACAAAGGCCGCTCAATCGCGCCGGTGGCGGTCACAATCTGCTTGGCGCGTATCCGCCACAACCGGTGACGCGGACCGGGCGCGTCCGGGCAGTGGTCTGTAAGTCTTTCATAGCCCAATACATAACCGTGATCGTAAATCCCCGCCCCCATGGTGCGGCGGCGCAAGGTCACATTCGGCATCGCTTGCAACTCAGAGAATAATTGATCCACAAGGTTATCCACAGGCGCATTGTTAACGTTTTGGTAACTATTCAGGCTGCGCCCGCCCCACTGTGCAGTCTGTTCAATGATCAAAACCTTGGCCCCGGTGATACCGGCTTGTTTCGCCGCCAAAAGCCCCGCCAGTCCGCCACCGACAACCAACACATCGACAAAGGCATAAAAATGCTCATAGCGGTCCGTGTCCGCCTCGACTGGAGGACGCCCAAGACCCGCCGATTTGCGAATGAACGGTTCATAGACATGCTTCCAGAACGCCTGCGGATACATGAACATTTTATAATAAAAACCCGCCGGCAAGAACCGCGACAAATGCGTGTTGATCGCACCTATATCAAACTCGAGACTGGGCCAGTGGTTCTGACTGCTGGCGGTCAACCCGTCGAACACTTCAGTTGTTGTGACCCGCTGATTGGGCTCGAACCGGCCCGCCTCACCCAGATGTACCAGACCGTTCGGCTCTTCTGCCCCCGAGGCGACTATGCCACGCGGCCGGTGGTATTTAAACGACCGTCCAACCAGCATCTGATCATTGGCCAAAAGCGCAGAGGCCAGCGTATCGCCCTCATAGCCATCCATGTGGGTACCGTTAAAGGTGAACTTCAGGCGCTTGGTACGGTCAATCAGGCGGCCACCGGTGGCAAGACGTGTGCTCATGAAAAATCTCTCCATCCCCAACCCGGCCGTTTGGCCGAAATTGCATCGGTCAGGGCTTTGGGCGGGGTCAGGCTCTGCGCGGGATACGTGCCAAACACCTCGAGTGTGACAGTGCAGCGGGCCGCATGAAACCACTTGCCGCAGCCATAGACGTGACGCCAGCGCTCGAAGTGCACGCCCTTGGGGTTTTCGCGCTGGAACAGATAGCTCTCAAAATCATCATCTGACGCACCCGGACCATGGCGCGTCAAATGCGCCTCACCACCCGGTGACAGTTCGGTCTCATCAGCGTGTACGCCGCAATAGGGACATTCAAGGATCAGCATATCTCATGCTCCTGCACGGATTTATACGTCTTGCGACGCGTGATTGACGCGGCAGGCGGATTTTTGATGGCCGCGACCAAAGGCAAACGACAGCCGCAACAAATAGCATGGGAATAGATCATCTCAATGGGCCACCCCTGCTGCCACGCTTTCATCGATAAACTGACCCTCACGAAACCGCGTCATACGGAAATCAGCGGCCAGCGGGCCCGGTTCGCCCTTGGAAATCATTTCTGCGGTGGCCCAACCAGATCCAGGGATCGCCTTAAAACCGCCTGTGCCCCAGCCACAATTGATAAACGTATTACCCAGCGGGGTTTTTGAAATAATTGGTGATCGATCACCGGTCATATCGACGATGCCGCCCCATTGGCGCAGCATTTTGAGGCGCGAAATCATCGGAAAGGTCTCGACCAGCGCCCGCACGGTTTCCTCAATATGGTGGAAAGATCCACGCTGGGTGTAATTGTTATATCCATCGGCACCGCCGCCAATCACCATTTCGCCTTTGTCAGACTGGCTCATATAACCATGCACGGTATTGGCCATCACCACCACATCCATACAAGGTTTCACTGGCTCGGACACAAGCGCCTGCAGCGCCACCGATTCCACCGGCAAACGGAACCCGGCCATGTCGGCGACAACCCCAGAATGTCCCGCCACAACGATGCCCAGTTTGTCGCAGTCAATTGCGCCCTTCGTCGTCTCGACGCCGGTCACCTTGCCGCCAGATTGACGCACCCCGGTCACTTCGCATTGCTGGATGATATCCATCCCCATATCCGAACAGGCCCGCGCATAGCCCCAAGCCACAGCATCATGGCGCGCGGTGCCACCGCGCGGTTGCCACAGCGCCCCCAACACGGGATAGCGCGGCCCGTCGATATTAATAATCGGGCACAGATCTTTGACGCGTTGTGGGTTGATAAATTCAGTGACCACCCCCTGCAGCGCATTGGCATGCGCGGTGCGTTCATAGCCGCGTATCTCGTGCTGGGTTTGGGCCAACATCATCACACCGCGCGGACTAAACATCACATTGTAATTAAGATCCTGCGACATGGTTTCATACAGGCTGCGGGCTTTTTCATAAATCGCGGCAGAGGGATCTTGCAGATAATTCGAGCGGATGATTGTGGTGTTACGCCCAGTATTGCCACCACCCAGCCACCCTTTTTCAAGCACTGCCACATTGGTGATGCCAAAGTTCTTTCCCAGATAATAAGCGGTGGCCAAACCGTGGCCGCCGGCCCCGATGATGATCACATCATAGCGCGCCTTCGGCGATGGTGCCCGCCATGCACGCCCCCACCCTCGGTGATAGCGCGCGGCCTCGCGGGCAACTGCAAAAACTGAATAACGTTTCATAGGCGACATTTCCGAATAGGTGAGTTCCAAACACAACAAACTGCAAAGTCTCAATGGACTTTTTATGTCTGTACCCCGCAATTAACAACGCCGCAATGGACAGCAATTGCGACATGGTGCATCAATTTAATCTTTCCACTATGTCTAGGAACAAAAGTTGACTATGCCGTCCCAACCAAATTGAAAGTGATCTATGGAATTCTGGTTTCTCATCTCGGTGCTTATCCTGATGGTCATTGCACTGCTCGCTCGCGTGGTTTTGCGCGACGCGGCGCGGCTGCGTCCTTGGGGTCGCTATGATCTGGACGTGTACCGCGACCACCTTGATGAGGTCGAGCGCGATCTGGAGAGAGCGATTATCAGCGCCGAAGAGGCCGGCCTGCTGCGCACAGAAGTATCGCGCCGTATTCTGTCTGCAGACAGCGCAGCGAAAGAACAAACCAACGACGGCCAAACCGGACCAATAGGGCCGGTACTGGTGTTAGCTGCTATCGGGATCGCCGCAGCCTTGCTGATCTATATGCAACAAGGGGCACCGGGATATGCCGATCTTTCCCTGAGCGACCGCATTCAGGCCGCAGAGGAGCTGCGCCAAAACCGACCGTCACAAAGCAACGCAGAGCGCCTCACATCCCCCGATCCGACGGCCGCACCCTCAGACGAATTTCTGGCGCTGATGCAGAAACTGCGCAGCGCCGTGGCCCAGCACCCAGACGATCTGCGCGGACAAACACTTTTGGCCCGCAACGAGGCCGCCTTGGGTAATTTCATCGCCGCCTACACCGCACAAGCCCAGGTGATCTTTTTAAAACAAGGCAGCGCGCAAGTGGCAGATTATGCGCTTTATGCCGACATGTTGGTCCATGCTGCAGGCGGCTATGTCTCCCCTATTGCGGAAACGGCCTTAACCGCCACATTGGAACGCAACCCCGCGCATCAAAAAGCCCGCTATTACATGGGGCTGATGTATGCCCAGACCGGACGGCCTGATTTTGCCTTTCGCCTCTGGCAGGATCTGCTGCAGCAAGGTGTAGAGGACCCAAGCCTGACACCTTTGATCAATGCTCAAATCGAGGCAGCCGCCTTTCATGCCGGGGTGGCATACACCCGACCCGAACTCGTCGGTGGCGCGGAGACCAACAGCGGGCCCAGCGCTGATGACCTCAAGGCTGCAGACGCCATGACGCCCGAAGACCGCGAGGCAATGATCGCCGGCATGGTGGCACAGCTCAGCCAACGGTTGGCCAGTGAGGGCGGCCCTGCAACGGATTGGGCACGGCTCATTGACGCCTATGGTGTCTTGGACAATCCCGATCCTGCGGCGCAAATTTGGCTTGAGGCGCAGCAGGTTTTCGCTGGCAATCCGGATGCTTTACGCGTTATCTTGGCCAGCGCGCGCCGCGCAGGGGTCGCCCAATGATCTATGACGACATCACCGAGTTTGCCGCCGCACTGCCTGCGATGCGGGCGCTAATCGGCTTGGATCTGGGCGAGAAAACCATCGGTGTCGCTGTGAGCGACCAGATGCTGTCAGTTGCCTCGCCACTTCAAACCGTGCGGCGCAAGAAATTTGGCCTTGATGCCACCCAAGTGATCGCAATTATTGAACAGCGCCAGATCGGCGGTCTGGTGCTGGGTCTGCCGCGCAACATGGATGGCTCCGAGGGGCCGCGGTGCCAATCAACCCGTGCCTTTGCGCGCAATTTTATCCAACTGCACGCGTTGCCGATCAGCTTTTGGGACGAGCGTCTTTCAACCGTGGCGGCCGAACGGGCGCTATTAGAGGCGGATACGAGCCGAAGGCGTCGCGCGCAGGTGATCGACCATGTGGCAGCGGCGTATATATTGCAAGGCGCGCTGGACCGTTTACAGCACATCAAGGCAACCGAACACAGGCAGAGCACATGAGCGATGACGTATGGGCGCGGCAGGAAATACAATCCCCCTGCATCAAGGTTTGTGTCATTCACCCCACAGAGCGGCTGTGCACCGGCTGTCTGCGCAGTCTTGAGGAAATTGGCCAGTGGTCGCAGATGACAGCCGAGGACCGCAACCGCGTCATGGGCGAATTGCCCGCGCGCAGCGGTCGGCTGAAAAAACGGCGCGGCGGCCGCGCAGCGCGAGTGGCAGGTGCCTAGAAAGACAGTGTTGCATTAAACCTGCACCTATGCGGCCCGACATCTGCCGACCCAAAGCACCAGAGCCAGCCAGCCGCTGCAAGCCCAATAGTCTGGCAATAGTCTGGCAATAACCATGACACTGGTGCTGAAATCGGCACCCACAGCAATATGATCAAGTCCTGAAAATGCGGACCTTGCCCCCTAGGTTAAGGCTCACACCGATTTTGGTGACTTTAGCCACCATCGTTGTCTCGGCACCATTTTTGATCAGTCGCACCTCATAATTTTAGCTTCTGTCCGGACTTTCAACAACAGCCAGCGTAAAGGTGCCCACCGCCTCGTTTGGAACTTCGACAATCCACAAATCGCTGATGCTGCCACTGGCGGCTGAAATATTTAATCGTGGCGAAGTCATAATTGTCCGCCTTCACTAAGACCAATTCCGCATCATACCAGCCCAATGTTTGGAAAACATCTTCACCACCGCCTCCCATCACGGTATCCTGTCTCTCAATGTAGAAAGTGTCGTCACCGGCCCCACCGTACAAGAAATCGGCACCACCGCGCCCTCTCAGAGTGTCCTCGCCCGTGCCACCGTATAAAGTATCCGCCCCGCCTGCATCATATAGTCGATCATTTCCAGCCCTACTAAACAGGGTGTCATTGCCGTCAGTCACTTGTCATATTAAATCATCACTAAAAGCCGATCAGTTCCGCCACCGCCATAAAGTTGATCATTTCCCGCGTCGCCATAAATCGTCTCACTGCCGTCGTTCAATGCCGAATCCGTTGCGTTGTCGCCATATAATTCATCATCGCCTTCATCCCCATACACCCGATCCTTACCAGCCCCCCCTTGCAACCAATCCGCCCCTGTTCCACCAAACAGCGTATCTTCCGCAGCGCCACCAGTCAGGCTATCGGCCTCCACGCCACAAGAAAGCCTATCCTCATCCTCACCGTCATCCAGTGTGTCGTTGCCGTGCGCACCAAACAGCGTGTCATTGATCGCTGAGCCCGATAAATTGTTGTCTTGGCCATCACCGTTGATGTCGACATCATCGTTCGATATTTCCACATTTTGGGTGGGAACAAAGATACCCAACCCCAAAAAACCAAATAAACATTATAATTAAAAACTCACTGATCACAGCTTAAGCACTATGATCAAGCTTTTGACCGTCATCTCAGATTTATTGAGACCAGAGATTTGCACAGAAAAAAGAAACATGAGCTGTAAACCAAGGCAATCACCACCAACGGATCTGTGGGCGTCAACCCAAAGAACAAACGGGCGCTGAGGCTTGCATTCACAGCGTTTCAATAGGTGTAAAACTAGAAAAAAACAGAGATCTTTTACAAGTGTGCGCTTGATATTGCCACCATAGGCACGCCAGCGACTGACGCTGCTGCTGTGCTTACGATTGTCATACTTGGACAAGTTTCACATTAATGCTGCTACCGGTATTTTTCAGACCCTCGCCACCGCTGGTCACCTTCACGACAACGGTTGTTGTTCCATCTTCTTGCGCAAGGCTGGTATCATAGGTACCGCTGTCTTTTGCATTTTCAGCCACGACCAGCGTATAGTTTCCTATGTCCAAGCCAGAG
>CESJ01001396.1_pt1 | contig 12029 bp, 10 predicted proteins | sample 356311 | NCBI WGS metagenome assembly CESJ01 (sample SAMEA2621487, study PRJEB7988) | marine metagenome | biome: marine biome (ENVO:00000447); feature: surface water layer (ENVO:00002042); material: "saline water (ENVO:00002010), including plankton (ENVO:xxxxxxxx)" | depth 5 m
GGATCAAACTCTTCATTGTAAAACTTTAAATAATTTTAACAACTTGAATCTGATATGGAATTTAACTCAAAATGGTCTTACTTAATTCTGTAAATTATGTAAACATAATTTTACGCTGTCTATCTCAATATTTTCAATGAACTTTATGATTACTACTTTTGTAATGCGAGTGCAAATATACACTGCTTTTTCAATCCCGCAAACTTTAATTATAAAAAATTAAATTATTTACTAAAAGAAGTGATTTTCCTCATATAATTTTAAAAAAAAATCTACTGTTTATTGTCCTTTAATGATAGTTTAATAGACTTATCTGCGTAAGCTCTTTTTAAAACATCTTCAATTATCGCATCCTCTTTTATATTTCCGGGGTCATATTCCATTTTAATGGAAATATTAAAAAACTTTCCTAATGAGTTGTAAGAGAAGGCTCTAAGACCATTTCTTAATTTTTTAATCAATTTATAGACAGTTTCACCAGTTTCACGATAAACTAACTTAATTAATATTTGACCCTCTGTTCTGGTCAATTTTTTTAATTCTTCTGAAAACTCTTTTTCAATAAAACGTTCAACAATTTTTGTGTACTTCTTTTTTTTTGATCTAGTTTTAATCAAAAGTATCCTATTCTTTAACTCCATTAATCTTTTTGAAGCCAGTAAAGCATATGGATATACTTTTAAAGTCTTTCTTTTGATAGTGTAATATTTAATTTTATCCTCCATACTTTTAAATTCAAGTGCAGGATATATGGTAATTTCTTTTAAATCAATTGATTTGGTAGCTATAGAATCCCCTTCTATCATAATAAAAACATCCAAATCTTTATACTTTTTTTCTTGAGAAAAAGATTTTAATGAGATTAAAATGGTTAAAACAAAAAGAAAACATTTCATTTTATAAAATTACGTATAAAGAACTATATTTTTAAGTAATTATGTACTTTTACATTCAAATTATTATTAATGGCAACAAAAAAAATACTTAATCAAAAATCTATAAAATTTTTAGAAGAATATCTAAATAATCCTTCTCCTACAGGTTATGAATGGGAAGGTCAAAAAATTTGGATGAATTATTTAAAACCATATGTAGATGAATTTATTACTGATACGTATGGCTCTGCAGTTGGCGTGATAAACCCAAAAGCTAAATTCAAAGTAGTTATTGAAGGACACTCTGATGAAATATCATGGTATGTTAATTACATCACCGACAATGGTCTTATATATGTCATTAGAAATGGGGGTAGCGATCATCAAATTGCTCCTTCAAAATGGGTAAATATTCATACAAAAAATGGCTTAGTTAAAGGAGTTTTTGGCTGGCCAGCGATACACACCAGAAAAGCAGGAAAAGAAGAACAGCCTAGCATGGATACAATTTTTATTGACATAGGAGCTAAAAACAAAAAAGAAGTTCTTAAAATGGGAGTTCATGTTGGTTGTGTAATAACATATCCTGATAAATTTCACATTCTAAATAAAGATAAATTTGTTTGTAGAGCAATTGACAATAGAGCTGGTGGATTCATGATTGCAGAAGTAGCTAGATTACTTCATGAAAATAAAAAGAAACTCCCTTTTGGTCTATATATAACAAACTCCGTTCAAGAAGAAATTGGATTAAGAGGAGCCGAAATGATTACACACAGAATTAAACCTAATTTAGCTATTGTCACAGATGTGTGTCACGACACTTCTACTCCAATGATTAACAAAAAATCTCAAGGAGATAATACTATGGGTGCTGGACCCGTTATATCTTATGCTCCAGCTATTCAAAATAAATTTAGAGAAAGAATCATAGAAACTGCCGAATCCAAAAAAATTCCTTTTCAAAGACATGCTTCATCAAGAAGTACTGGAACTGATACTGATGCCTTTGCATACAGTAATGGTGGAGTAGCTTCGGCTTTGATTTCATTACCACTTAGATATATGCATACAACAGTAGAAATGGTAAATAAAGATGATGTTGAAAACGTAATAAAATTAATTTACGAAACTCTTTTAACAATAAAAGAAGATGAAGATTTTAGTTATTTTGATTAAATATTTGAACCATCAATAATTTTTTTAACTATTTCCGGATTGAGAAGAGTTGAAACATCCCCTATATTATCAATTTCATTTGATGATATTTTTCTTAAAATTCTCCTCATAATTTTACCACTTCTAGTTTTAGGTAAACCCGGTACAATCTGGATAATATCTGGCTTAGCTATAGGTCCTATCGTCTTAGATACTAAATTTTTAATTTCATCTTTTATTTGCGAATTATTTTCATCTTTAATAAGTATCACAAATGCTCTCAATGCATTTCCTTTAATTTCATGAGGATAACCTATTACTGCACTTTCAACTACATTTGGATGTTGATTAATTGCATCTTCAATTGGAGCAGTACCCAAATTATGACCTGATACGATCACTACATCATCCACCCTTCCTGTAATCCTAAAATTGTCATCACCATCAATTAAAGCTCCATCTCCAGGGAAATAATAACCTGGATAAGCTGAAAAATATACATTTTTATAACGACTATGATCTCCATATATCGTTCTAGCAATAGATGGCCAAGGAAACTTGATTGCCAAAATACCATCTTTACCATGAGTTGTTATTTCATTTCCAGTTGAATCCAATAAAACTGGTTGAATTCCAATCATAGGTTTAGTAGCATAAGTAGGTTTTTGTTTTGTAACTCCAGCTAAGGAAGATAGCATAATACCACCCGTCTCAGTTTGCCACCAAGTATCGACAATTGGACAATTTTTTTTACCAATATTAATGTTATACCAATTCCAAGCTTCCTCATTAATTGGCTCCCCTACAGAACCTAACACTTTAAGTGAACTTAAATCGGAGTTGTCTACAAAACTTACAGGATGTTTTGCCAAGGCTCTTATTGCTGTTGGAGCTGTATAAAAATGAGTTATTTTATGTTTTTCACAAATATTCCAAAATCTATCAAAATCAGGATACGTTGGAATTCCTTCAAACATTACTGATGTTGCACCTGATAATAAAGGTCCATAAACTATATAACTATGTCCGGTAATCCATCCAATATCGGCTGTACACCAATAAACGTCTTTTGGTTTGTATTGAAAAACATTCAAGAAAGTGTAAGAAGAGTAAACCATGTAACCCCCACAAGAATGAACCATCCCTTTAGGCTTTCCTGTTGAACCAGATGTATAAAGAATAAATAACATATCTTCTGAATCCATTTCAGTTGCTGGACAAACTGCATCAACTTTCAATATTTCATCATGCCACCATTTTTCGTTAGAGTTCATCAATATTTTTTGCTTTGTTCTCTTTAAAACTATAGTTGTTTCAATTGTATTACAATCTAATAATGCTTCATCTGCAATTTCTTTTAGAGCGATTATCTTATTTCCTCTAAAACTACCATCTGCAGTAATTAGCATTTTACATTCTGAATCATTAATTCTAGCAGATAAAGCTGTTGAGGAAAAACCTGCAAAAACAACAGAGTGTACTGCACCAATTCGAGCACAAGCAAGAACTGCCACGGTCAGTTCTGGAACCATTGGCATGTAAATACACACTCTGTCACCCTTTTTGATATTATTATTTTTTAAAACATTAGAAAATTTACAAACCCTATCATGTAATTCTCTGTATGTTATAAATTGTGAATCTTCTTTTGGATTGTTAGGCTCAAATAGAATTGCGGTTTGATCACCTTTATCGTTTAAATGTCTGTCTAAGCAATTTTCAGAAATATTAAGTTTTCCACCTTGAAACCATATAAACTCTGGTTTATTAAAGTCAAAAGACAAAACTTTATTCCATTTTTTTTTCCACTTAAAAGTTGAAGCTATTTTTTCCCAAAAAGATTCAGGATTATCTGTACTTTGTTTATAAAGTTTTTTATAATCATTGAGAGATTTAGCTATGTATTTATCAATATTTTCCAAACTATATATTTTATTCTAAATAAAAAAAAACAACTATTGAGTCATTCTATATTTAAGTATCGCATTATTTATTTTTTTAACTATACTTGGACCACTATAAACAAAACCTGAATATAGTTGAATTAAACTGGCACCTGCTTTTATTTTATCAATTGCATCATTTGGACTCATGATTCCTCCAACCCCAATTATAGGAATACTACCATTACTTTTTTCATGTAAAAATTTAATAACAGCCGTTGATTTATCAGATAAAGGTTTTCCGCTTAAACCTCCCTTCTGATTAATTAGATCATAAGATGAATTTAGATTATCTCTTGATAAAGTAGTATTAGTTGCTATAATTCCATCAATAGAGGTTTCTTTCACAACTTCAATTATATCCAAAAGCTCATCCTTTGAAAGATCTGGAGCTATTTTTAGTAATACAGGTTTTGGAGACAAATAAGACTGATTTTTTTTTTGAATAGACTGTAAAAGATTCTTTAAAGATTCTTTATGCTGTAAATCTCTTAAATTCTCTGTATTTGGGGAGCTTACGTTTATTGCAAAATAATGGACATATGGAAATAGTTTTTCAAAACAAATCAAGTAGTCCTGATTTGCTTCATTCATATGGGTTTTCTTGTTTTTACCAATATTTCCTCCTATAATAACGTTTTTATTAGACTTTAGCCTATCAACAACTTCATCTACTCCAACATTATTAAAACCCAATCTATTTATAATAGCATCATCATTAGTTAATCTAAATAATCTTTTTTTTGGATTCCCGTCTTGAGAAAGAGGAGTAACTGTGCCTATTTCTACAAAACCAAAACCAAAACTTGAAAATTCATTAAACAATTTTGCATTTTTGTCAAAACCTGCAGCCAAACCTACAGGATTTGGGAATTTTATACCAAATAATTCTGTTTCAAGATTTGAGTTTTTTAAACTAAATAATTTTGAAACAATAATAGAAATAAATGGAATTTTAAAAACCAAATTTGTTAAAAAAAATATAAGATCATGAATTTTTTCTGGATCGATACAAAAAAGAATAGGTTTTATTAGCTTTTTATACATGCAAATCTATAAGGTTATCCACTCTATTTTTTAATTAATTTATTACTCATTTCTAATGAAATAGCAGATATTTCATACCTTATTTTACCGGCCATAGTTTCTATCACACACGATTCGCTTCCATCTTTTATTTCAACAATTTTACCATGAAGACCGCTCTTAGTTATAACCCTGGATCCAACCTTTAATTTAGATAGAAACTTTTTTTCTTTTTTTTGTCTTCTCATTTGAGGGTAAATCATTAAAAAGAAAAAACCTATAACCATTAGAATTAGAGGCATTGAATTAAAATTCTCCATATTAATTATTTTTTTGGTAAAACAAATGCTTTAATATTTAAAAGTTCTTTTCCTTTAGAAGTATTCGTTACTAGAGTAACAGTTTTCATTTGCATTCCTGGTTTGTTAGATGAATCAAATTTTACTTTTATTACACTAGACTCCCCCGGTTTTATAGGGATTTCTCTAGGATACTCCGGAACGGTACAACCACAACTTCCAGACGCATTTATTATTTTTAAATCAGAATCACCAGAATTAGTAAATGTAAAGGCAGTTTCAACAATATCTCCATCCCTAATCTCTCCAAAATCATGGCTTGTCTTATCAAATTTAATAGCTGGATATTCAAAAACTGTATTTATTCTTTCTTGAGATTTCTCAACATTTTCAGCCTTAATTTTTTTCGAGGGATTATTATCGCAAGATGTTAAAGAAAAAGAAATTGTAAAGGCAATTACAAAAGCTACTATGGTTGTTTTAATGTTTTTGTTTTTCATAATTTAATATTTGTATTTATTCAAACTTAGTGAATTATTGTAGACCTCTTTTATTTTTCTTTATTCTACCGTCCTTAAAAAGTTGTTTAGAAATAGCATCCATAACACCATTTATAAAAATATTACTTTTTGGGCTTGAATATTCCTTAGCTAACTCTAAATATTCATTAATAGAAACCTTTACGGGGATTGAATCAAAAAATAAAAATTCTGCTAAACACATTCTTAATAATATCAAATCTATTTGAGCGATTCTATCTTTGTCCCAGTTAGCAGTAAATTTATCAATCTCCTCAACTAACAAATCAGAATTAGAAATCACCTCGTTTATTAATTTTACTCCAAACTCAGCATCTTCATCATTTTTATAAATTTTTATAATTAAAGAAGATTTTCTTGATAGTTTATCAATTTTTTTTAGAGTAGTTAGTACCAAACTATTTACAAGCGGTAAATCATTAATCCATGAAATCTCAGTATCCTCGTAGAACTCATATAACTTATTGTCTAAAGCAATAATTTTTTTAAATAAGTTAAAAACCAAAGATTTATCATCATTAAAGTTATGGTTAACCTTTTTAATATAATCTGAGAATAATTCACTGAGTTCAATTTTTTTCCATATCGAAATTAAATATTCGGGGTGTTTATTAAAAATATCTATTTCCAAAATATCTATTTGTTCTTTTAAAAATTTATCAGCAGATATTTTTTTTAAAAATAAATTTTTAGAAAATTTTAAATAAAATATATCTGAATCATCTTTTAAAAAATTTTTTGAATTTTTTGAATTTACTTTAATAGAATATTGGTGTAAACTTTTAAAAATTGACAACACAGTTATGTATAATCGATAGAAATTTTTATTTGATTTTAAAAAATAGTTTAATTGAAAGTCAATATCTTTTTCAATAGATTTATCATGTGCGTATATAACTTCCATTACTTTCAGCCTCAATTGACGTCTATTTAACATTTTAAAAAGAACTTTAATATATAAGCATGCAAAATTAGATTTATTTTTATAAAAAAGGTAAGAATTCAACAAAGATTTAAATACTCGTTAACGTATATTTGAATTTTAATTATTAATGATTGAATTAAAACATTTAAACAAGTATTTTCTAAAATACAAAGTCAAAATAATAATAGGAATATTAATTACAATTATTGCTAGAATATTTGCACTTATTGCTCCCAATTTAATTGGAGATTCAATAACAACTATAGAAAATTACATTTCTTCTTCATCTTTGGAAATAGAAATTGTAAAAAATAAATTATTAAAAAATATTTTAATGATTGTTGGTTCTGCTATTGTAGCTGGATTTTTCACTTTTATAATGAGACAAATGCTTATTAATGTTTCAAGATTTATTGAATTTGATTTAAAAAATGAAATTTATAGAAAATATCAATCTTTAAGTTTTGATTTCTACAAAAATAACAGAACAGGTGATCTAATGAACAGAATTAGTGAAGATGTTAGTAAAGTGAGGATGTATATAGGTCCTGCAATTATGTATACAATAAATACATTTTCACTTTTTATAATAGTTATTACATATATGATTAGTGTATCACCAAAACTTACTATGTATACGTTAATTCCTCTTCCAATACTTTCATTTATAATTTATAAAATAAGTATTATTATAAATTTCAAAAGCAAAATTGTTCAAGAATATTTATCTAAATTGACAACTTTTACCCAGGAATCTTTTAGTGGTATAAAAATAATAAAAAACTATACAATTGAAGAAAATATAAATAAAGAGTTAAATAAAATTGCAAATACAAGTAGAGATAAAAATATGTCTTTAGTTAAAATTCAAGCATGGTTCTTTCCGTTAATGATTTTATTAATTGGTATTAGCAATATTTTGGTTGTTTTTATTGGTGGAAGACAATACATGAATAATGAAATTGAATTGGGGGTATTAGCTGAATTTATAATTTATATAAACATGTTAACATGGCCAGTTGCTACTGTTGGGTGGGTAACATCAATTGTACAACAAGCTGAAGCATCTCAAAAGAGAATAAATGAATTTTTAAATACTAAATCAAGTGTAATAAATAGTTCTAATAATAAAATTAAAATTATTGGTAAAATTGAATTTAAAAATGTTGAATTTATTTATCCTGAGACTAAGATAAATGCTTGTAAAGATGTTTCATTCTCTATTAACAAAGGAGAATCATTAGCAATAATGGGAGATATTGGATCAGGCAAAACTACAATACTTGAATTACTATGTAGAATATACGATCCTTTATCAGGTAAAATATTAATTGATAATTTAAATATAAAAAAAATTAACATTAGTGAACTCAGGAGCTCAATTGGGTATGTTCCTCAGACGACATTTTTATTTTCAGAAACAATTCAGAGAAACATAAAATTTGGCAAGGAAGATGCTACCAAAAATGAAGTTGAAGATGCAGCCAAAAATGCCTGTTTATCTAATGAAATTAAATTACTCAAAAATGGATATAATACTATACTTGGAGAAAGGGGTATAAACTTATCTGGGGGTCAAAAACAAAGACTAGCAATTGCAAGAGCAATAATAAAAAAACCTAAAATATTAATGTTGGATGATAGCCTATCGGCTGTAGATACAGAGACAGAAGAAAAAATCTTATCAAACATTAATAAAACAAGTAAAGATATAACCTTAATTATTGCGACGCACAGAATTTCGTCTGCAAAAAATTGTGATAAAATATTAATACTTGAAAAAGGAAAGGTTATAGAATACGGTTCTCATAGAGAATTAATAATGATTGATGGATACTATGCTAATACAGCATTAAAGCAATCTAAATAAAAGAAATTATTTAATATTTGGTGAATTTATTTTTTTTATTCACTTTTGGTTAATTAAAATAATTAAAATGGAAGAAAAAAAATACAATGACGCTGATGATATTTACTCAAAAACATTAAGAGCTGGTAGAAGAACTTACTTTTTTGATGTTAGATCTACAAAAGCTGGAGATTACTACTTGACTATTTCTGAAAGTAAAAAATTCACTAATGAAGATGGAAGTTTTTATTTCAAAAAACATAAGATATATCTTTATAAAGAAGACTTTGAAGGTTTCAATGATTTACTCAAAGAAATGACTCAATATATTATTAATGAAAAAGGTTTGGAGGTAATTAGCGATAAACATCAAAAAGATTATGTAAAAGAAGATTATCAAACTATATCTAAAGAAACTAAAGATTCTAGTTCAGAAGAAAATTTTACTAATTTAGATTTTGATGATATTTAAAATTTAAAATATTATGAAAAATTTAAGTTTAATACTGTTTTTTTTTAGTTTAATATCCTTCTCACAATCAAACTATGATTTATCTTATTTTTTAAAAGATTATGAGTCTTATAATCAAGACATTCCAAAACCTAGCGATTTTACTTTAGGAAATCAAGAAATTGGAAATTCACACATAAGTCATGATCGTTTAGTTCAATACATGACTGCTTTAGCAAATTCTTCAGACAGAATATCCATTTCAAAAAGAGGTAAAACATACGAAGGAAGACCATTAATTTTACTAACTATTACGTCTAAGGAAAATCATAAAAAACTTGAATTTATTAGAGAAGAACATTTAAGTTTAAATTCAACCAATGATATTAAGGATTATAAAAAAATGCCTGTCGTAATATATCAAGGTTATTCAATTCATGGAAATGAACCTAGCGGAAGTAATGCAGCAATACTTTATGCATATCACCTCGCTGCATCCAACGATAACGAATTATTAAACGCTTTAGAAAATAGTATTATTTTGTTAGACCCATCTTTTAATCCAGATGGATTACAAAGGTTTGCTCATTGGGCAAATACAAACAAAAGTCTTAAGCTTAATCCTGACAGTAACGATCGAGAGTTTAATGAAAATTGGCCAAGAGGAAGAACTAATCACTATTGGTTTGATATGAACAGAGATTGGCTTCCAGTCCAACTACCTGAATCCCAAATAAGGATAAAAACATTCCATCAATGGTCACCTAATATATTAACAGATCACCATGAAATGGGTACAAATTCTACTTTCTTTTATCAACCAGGAATTCCCTCAAGAGTTAACCCTTTAACTCCAAAAGAAAATCAAATATTAACAGCACAAATAGGTAAGTTTCACGAAAAAAGACTGAGCGAAATTGGTTCTTTATTTTACAGTGAGGAAGATTACGATGATTTTTATTATGGGAAAGGATCTACTTTTCCTGATATTAATGGAAGTATTGGTATTTTATTTGAGCAAGCCAGTTCTAGAGGACATTTACAAGAAAGTGTGAATGGTTTATTGTCTTTTCCTTTCACCATTAAAAACCAACTAACCACATCGCTTTCTACATTAGAAGCAGCTGTTAAAATGAAGAATATTCTTCTAAATTATCAATCTAATTTTTTTAACAACTCAAAGAAGAAAGCTTTAAGTAAAAAAAACAACTACTACTTAATTACTGATCAAAAAGACAAGTCAAAAATTTTTGAATTTTATAAAGTTCTAAACAAGCATAAAATTATTACAAAAAAACTATCTAAAGACCTGGTTATAGACAATGTTTCTTACAAAATTGGAAACTCTATTTTAGTTCCAAAAAATCAAAATAAAATAAACTTAATAGAAGCTATGTTTGAGAAAAGAATAAGCTTTAAAGATAGTTTGTTTTATGATATTTCAGCTTGGTCATTTTTACATTCGTTTGATCTAGAATATACAGATTACTTTTCTAAAGATGAATTTAAGGAATTAGTTTTATCAAAGCCTCTGGGAAGTATAACAAACAAAAATGAATATGCCTATTTGTTTTCATGGAACGACTATTATTCACCTAAAGTATTAAATAAATTACTTAAATCTAAAATTAGGGTGAAAGTAGGCACTCAACCTTTTTCAATTGGGTCTAAAAATTATGATTATGGCACATTATTAATATCAATGTCAAATCAAAAGTTAAGTCCGAATGAAATAAATAAAAAAATAGAATTGTTAAGCAAAGAAAGTGGTATTGATTTTTATGGTTTTAATTCTAGTAGTACAAATGGAATTGATTTGGGAAGTAATGATTTCTATAACATTTCAACACCAAGTGTTGCACTAATTGTTGGAGAAGGTGTTACTAGTTATGATGCAGGAGAAATATGGCACTTATTGGATACTAGATATGAAATGCCAATAACTAAAATCAAAAAATCCAACATTTTGAATTATAATCTTTCAAAATATAATACAATAATAATGGTTAACGGAAGATATAATTTCGATTCCAAATCTACAGAAAAAATAAAAAAATGGACAGAAAATGGAGGTAATTTAATTGGTTTTAGAAACTCTATAAATTGGTTAAAAAAGAAAGAATTTATAAAAATTGAATTAAATAAAACCAGAGTTTCAACAAAAAATTTAAAATATAAAGATAAAGAAAAACACTTTGGTGCACAATTAACTAGTGGAGCTATTTTTAATGTAGATTTAGATAGGTCTCATCCGATAAACTATGGATTCTACAAAAATAATCTTTCGATTTTCAGAAACACAAATATTTATATTAAAAATGATTCTATTGGGTATAATAATCCTATAAGATATTCTAAAAATCCTCTAATTAGTGGTTATATCTCAAAAGAAAATATTAAATCCATGAATAATTCTAGACCATTCGTTGTAAAAAGTTTAGGAAAAGGAAAGGTAACAGTCTTCACAGATAATACTAATTTTAGAGCATTTTGGTATGGCACCAATAAATTATTGATGAATTCTATTTTCTTTACTAATTTAATGTAAACTATTTATTAGCGTGAGATTTAGATTTTTCGAATGGCCTGAAAAGCAAATTTTTAATACTTTCATTTTCTTTTTTACTAAAAAAAGTGTCTACACCATAAATTATTTTAAAAGGATCTAATTTTTTAAAAGTTCCTAACAAATGGTCCCAGAACGAAAAAATATTACCATAATTAGAATCTGTATAGGGCATCTGATAATGATGATGTACTTTATGCATGTTAGGAGTCACTATAATATAACTTAAAAGTTTATCTACTTTAGGATTTATATTAATATTAGCATGAGTAAATTGTGTGGAGATTACTGATATAGATTGATACAAAAATACGAGCCACATATTAACTCCTAAGATTACTACTCCAACAAGTGTAAAAACAAATCTAACTACACTCTCAAAAGGATGATGTCTATTT
>CESJ01012039.1_pt1 | contig 12024 bp, 11 predicted proteins | sample 356311 | NCBI WGS metagenome assembly CESJ01 (sample SAMEA2621487, study PRJEB7988) | marine metagenome | biome: marine biome (ENVO:00000447); feature: surface water layer (ENVO:00002042); material: "saline water (ENVO:00002010), including plankton (ENVO:xxxxxxxx)" | depth 5 m
CGCGAATTTCTATTCCGGGTTCGTTTTGCAACGTCGGTCGGTTGAGTTTGAGGGCATGAGCGCGCTCGGCGAGCGTCGCCAAAACGTCAATCTCTGCGACGGCGGTGGCGCAGTTTTGTAGCGTCGGCAGGCTCGCAGCAAGGGTCTCTAGGAGTGCCTCATAGAGGCATCTCTCACGACTTAGCGATCGGCTTTTGGCGCTCAAGGCCCGATCTTCAAACTCTTTTAGCTCTGGGGTGATAAAACGCTCAGCGTTTTTCAAAGTCTGACGGCGAATGTAATCGATCGGCGCGTTATCGCTCTGGCCACGCGAGATTTCAATAAAATAGCCGTGCACGCGGTTGTAACCGACCTTTAATGTGGCGATCCCGGTGCGCGCTTGTTCGCGTTGTTCGAGGGCCAATAAAAATTCGCCGGCGTTGGTGTTAAGGCCGCGAAGCTCATCGAGCTCTTCATCGTAACCATCGGCGATTACTCCGCCTTCGCGAATGACCATCGGCGGATTATCTTGCAGCGCACGCTCTAGCAGTGCCTGCAAGTCGGGCAGTGGTCCCGCCAGCGCAGCCAAATGTTGCAGGCGTGCTCCTTGGGCCACAGCGAGTAGCGGTTGCACCTGCGGCAAGGCGGTGAGGGCGGTACGCAGTCGGGTGAGATCGCGGGGGCGTGCAGAACGCAACGCAACGCGCGTTAAGATACGCTCCATGTCGCCAATCTGTTTTAAATGGCCATGCAACTGCTCGTACCGATAGTCGTCTTGCAACCCGGCGATGCTCGATTGCCTCGCCTCTAGCGTCGCCAAGTCTTGCAGTGGTCGGTTTAGCCAGCGGCGTAGCAGACGGCTGGCCATGCTGGTGGCGCAGTGGTCAATGACCTCGAGCAGGGTATTGTCGCGGCCGCCACTGAGATTGCAGTCGAGCTCGAGATTTTTGCGGCTGGCGGCATCCATGGCAACGCTGTCAAGGCGATTTTCTGCATGCAGCGCCTGAATATGTGGCAACGCACCGCGCTGCGTGTCAAGGGCATACTGCAGCAGGCAACCGGCGGCAGCGATGCCGAGGGGCAGGTGGTCGCAGCCAAAGCCGTTGAGATCTCGGGTTCCAAATTGACGGTTGAGCAACCGTTGGGCATTGTCGAGATCGAACTCCCATGGCGGTCGACTGCGTACCGTTTGGCGCGGCGCAAATTGCAGCGCGCTAACTTCTTCAGACACCAACAACTCGACCGGATTAAGGCGTTGCAATTCGCTTAGTAACTCGTCTTCGCCAATCACCTCTAATACTTGAAAGCGCCCGGAACTCATATCCAGTGTGGCCACCCCATAATGCGCTTGGTGGGCGACGATCGCCGCCAATAAACTGTCGCTCTGATCGTCGAGCAGCGCTTCGTCCGTGAGAGTGCCTGGGGTGAGCACCCGCACCACGCGCCGCTCGACCGGTCCTTTACTGGTTGCGGGATCGCCGATCTGCTCACAAATGGCCACCGAAACGCCGAGTTTGACCAATTTGGCAAGGTAGTTTTCGGCGGCGTGGTAGGGTACGCCTGCCATCGGAATCGGTTTGCCCTGCGCCTTGCCTCGGGCAGTTAGGGTTACGCCCAGCAGTTCGCTGGCACGCTTGGCGTCGTCGAAGAATACCTCGTAAAAATCGCCCATTCGATAAAACAGTAAATCATTGGGGTGTTCAGCTTTAATGCGCAGATATTGTTGCATCATCGGCGTATGGTTGTCTGCGGCGGTTTTGCTAGTCATGGATAGTAAGTTCTGACGATTTTTGAGTGTCGGTACTCTATCAGATTCGCCCTCATGGTGTGCGTTACGTTTGCTTTTTGCAGGCGATTTTTTTAAGGAATGGGCGTGCCTTAAAGATGGTCTCATTGGTATCTCGGTGCGGTGTCTGACGGCGTACTTGTGCGGTTAAAAAATGCCAAAATCGGGGCGATTAATTTACCCACTTCTCTGTGTTATAGCGCCGATTGACGTTACACTTTGAACATGAATACAGAAATTAGTAGCCTGGCGTTTACGCTTGGCGAACAACTCGCGAAAAGACGTCGCCGCGTGACCACCGCCGAGTCGTGTACCGGCGGCGGCGTGGCCAGCGCGATGACCGAGGTGGCCGGGAGTTCTGGTTGGTTTGAGGTGGGTTATGTGACCTACTCAAACCGACATAAACATGAAGTTTTGGGCGTTGCCAAGGCGACCCTTGCCGAGCATGGCGCGGTCAGCGAAGCCGTCGTGCTTGCCATGGTCGATGGGGCTCTGCAGGCCTCGGGAGCGGATTATGGCATTGCCATTAGTGGCATTGCCGGGCCAAGTGGTGGTAGCGTCGAAAAACCCGTGGGTACCGTTTGGTTTGCCTGGCAGGGGCCACTTGGCAGTGACGCCGCTTGCAGGCATTTTGACGGCGACCGACGCTCAGTGCGGGAGCAGGCCGTAGAATATTCTTTGCAACAGCTGTTGCATCTAGCATCTGAATAGACTACTGTACAGCTATACAGTAATTGACTTGAGGCTGCGGGTTAGCCAGCTTCGATGAATCAATCGATCGACTACGAGGTAATCACCATGAATGCGAACAAAGAGAAAGCGCTAGAAGCTGCGCTAGGTCAAATCGAACGCCAGTTTGGTAAGGGCACCGTCATGCGCATGGGCGAGGAAAATCGTCCGGCCATACCGGCGATTTCGACCGGTTCGCTGGGTTTGGATATCGCGCTTGGGATCGGCGGTCTACCCAAGGGGCGCGTGGTCGAAATATACGGCCCTGAGTCGTCTGGTAAGACTACTCTGACGCTGCAAGTAATTGCCGAGGCGCAAAAGGCCGGTGGTACCTGTGCGTTTATCGACGCCGAGCATGCGCTAGACCCTGGCTACGCCGAAAAACTCGGTGTGGTGGTCGACGATTTAATTGTGTCGCAGCCGGATACCGGCGAGCAGGCGCTGGAAGTGACCGATATGCTGGTCCGATCTGGTGCCGTCGATGTATTGGTGATCGATTCGGTCGCAGCACTCACACCCCGTGCCGAGATCGAGGGTGAGATGGGCGATCATCACGTTGGCTTGCAGGCGCGGTTGATGTCGCAGGCGCTGCGAAAGCTTACCGGCAACATTAAAAGCGCTAACTGTTTGGTGATCTTTATTAACCAGATTCGCATGAAGATCGGTGTGATGTTCGGTAGTCCAGAAACTACAACCGGCGGCAACGCGCTGAAGTTTTATTCGTCGGTACGACTCGATATACGGCGCATTGGAGCGGTCAAAGAGGGCGACGAAATTATTGGTAACGAAACCCGCGTCAAAGTGGTTAAAAATAAGGTGTCACCGCCCTTTAAACAAGCCGAATTTCAGATACTCTACGGCCGGGGTATTAACCACAACGGCGAACTTGTCGATCTTGGTGTCAAGCATGGTTTGATCGATAAATCCGGCGCTTGGTATGCCTACAAAGGTGATAAAATTGGTCAGGGCAAGGCCAATGTGTGCAAACTTTTAAATGATAATAAGCCAATGGCGGATGAGATTGAAGCCTTGATTCGCGCCAAAGAGCTCGCTGGTTTGACTCCGGAGGCCGAGAGTCCCAAGCAGGCGTTGGATGCCGAATAGCGCCATGGCTTTGCCGTTAGAAAAAAGAAGAAAAACAAAAAAAAGCGCTCACTGGGCGCTTTTTTTTGGTTATGATTTCCGGCGCTATGTCGTAGTTGGCGGCTCACCGATGGGTTATTTCCCCGATGAGGTTGACCATGGATGATGCTCCCATAGTTTCGGCGGCCAAAATTCGTTCGGCAGCACTTGATATCCTCACCGGTCGCGAATATTCACGCCACGAATTAGCGAAAAAGCTACAGCGCAAGTTTGACGCCCACAGCAGCATAGACGCGGTGCTAGATGGTCTTGTCGCCGATCAATTGCAATGCGACCGTCGCTATACTGAGGCGTTTATCCGCTCGCGTAGGATGCGCGGTCAGGGGCCATTGCGGATCGCATCAGATATTCGTCAAAAGGGTATCAATAAAGAATTACTGTCGTCGGTGTTGGCGGAAATGGAAATCGACTGGTTTAGCGTTGTTGCCGAGGTGAATCGTCGTAAATATGGCCTAGAGCGCCCACAAGATCCAGCCGAAAAAGCCAAGCGCGTGCGCTTTTTACAGTCGCGCGGTTTTAATTTAGGGCATGTTGTCGCCGCGGTGGACGGTTTTGACGACGTTTAATGCAAGGTGCTTAAACAGCCTGGTTGGCCGTGCGATAACCGTTAAAGATATCTACTAAGCGCGCCTCGATCCAGCTTTCAGCCGATAAGTTTTGGATGAACCCACAGTGACCGCCGTGCGACTGCACATCGATGGTTAACTGTTGTGGCGCGTTAATCTTGGTGATGTCCTCGCTCGGTACGACTGGGTCGTCGGCCGCGGCGATTAGATAGGCGGGCAGGTCGAGTGCAGCGAGTCGATCCCCGGTGATGCCATAGGCTGTAAAGTACGCCGTCGGATTAGGGAACGGCGTGAACTTTGGTATAAACGTCGCGTTGATTTGATCGAGCGTTCGCGCTGCGGAGAGCTCGTCGATAGAGCCGTGTTCCGGGAAATAATGCAATTTTTTGCGTAGCGATCGAGTCCAACGGCGTAAAAAGTATCGCCGATAAATAAACAAGGTTTTGTTAATAGTAAGCATCGCATTTACCGGGTCAACGGGTGGAGATATTGCCACTACGGCGTCGAGGCCCAGCGCTCGACCGTGATCTGCTGCGATGCGCAGGGTGAAGTTACCACCGAGCGAGAAGCCAGCCATAAATACCTGCTCGTAGCGATGCATTTGTAAAAAGCTCTCGATTACGTCGGCGACCTCTTGGGTCATGGTGGAATTAAAAAAATCTCGGTTGAGGTGATGGCTATCGCCATGATCTCTGAGGTTAAGGCGCAATACGTCAAAGCTGTGGTCGAGTAAATATTTGGCAGTGGTGACCTGATAGGCCGAGTTACTCGACCCTTCCCATCCGTGCAACAAAATCACAACAGCGCGACAATGCGCGTGACTACGATCGTGGTCAGCCAGTAATCGAGTGCCATCTTTAGCGGTCAGAATTAAACGCTCTGAGTCGAGTGATGCGAGTAGCTGAGCGGCGCGAATTTTTCGCGGACCAAGGCTATTCATGATACTCTGAACGTGTCGGTTTTTGAGGTATATGGGCGGCGAAAATGTGGCTTTTTGAAGCATTTTTAGCGTTTTTTTGCGAAGGTTGTGTACCATACTGTAAGGTTTCCTGAGGTGCAAATATGTCTGATATAAGCGCATGGATTGCGCGATACGGCGTCAGCCAAAAGCCACGTGTTGGGCGCAGCGGCTTGACGCCATTGGCGCAGGATGGATGGCGCGGCTCGCGCAGTGGGAGTTTGGTTGTTTTTTTGCTGTTATGCACGACGTCAGCGAACGCATGGAGCGGCGACAGGCTTGAGCCGACGCCCAATAGTGCTCTGATTGAAAAGCTGCGGGCGCTGGATGGACACCGTTCGGGCAATTATGGCATCCGCAACAACTGCATTAAAGCCGATAGAATTCGCAGTATTCAATTCGAGGATGATCAGACGGCGATTGTCGATATGGGTCGACGACGCAAGGTTATCTTGACGCTGCGTCGGGAGTGCCGAGGGATCTCGAAACAGGGGTATATCCAGACAACCAGAGGGAATAGGTTGTGCGCCAAATTCGACCGCTTTGAGGTTTTGCAAACCGGAATGCAATGTGAAATTGAATCCTTGCAACCCTATGTGAGATTAAATAATGAAGAACGTTAACCAACCGGTATTCGGACTATTTGGTGTGTTTTCGGGGCTGCGATCTGCCGTTGTGTCACCGCTGCTTTTTATGGCCGCGCTTTTTTTTTCCGGCACCGCCGTTGCAACCGACAACCTTGCCATCACTTGGCAGGGCAGTTGGCAGCAGGGTGGCCTATTGCTTGGTCGGGTGCCGCAAGAGTATCGCGTGCGTTACGGCGGGGTCGACTTGCCGATCACATCCACCGGCGAATTCCTACTTGGGTTACCGCGGGATGCCGAAAAGCAGATAGTGCTGGAGGTTGTCGCCCCTGGGAAAGCACCGACTACGCTAAATTTTGACGTCGCCACGCGTAGTTATGATATTCAACGCATCGAGGGTGTTCCCAGCGATCGCGTTATTCCTCCGGAGTCAGTATTAGCGAGAATCCGCAGTGAGGCCGGTGAAGTCGTCCGCGCTCGTTCACTGCGGGATAAAAGCGCAGTTTTTTTAGCCGGCTTTAAGCCGCCTATGCAGCGTCCCTTGACCGGCGTGTATGGTAGTCAGCGGGTGTATAACGGTGTGCCCAAAAATCCGCACTATGGGGTCGACTACGCAGCGCCGACGGGTGCCAAAGTGTTGGCGCCTGCGTCTGGCGTGGTCACGCTTGCGCACGACGATATGTTCTATTCGGGCGGTACGCTGATCGTAGACCACGGTCATGGTCTGAGTTCAAGTTTTCTGCATTTGAGCAAGATCTTGGTAGCGCAGGGCGATGCGATAACCCGTGGCCAAGAGATAGCCGAGGTCGGCGCGAGCGGTCGCGCTACTGGCCCTCACCTCGACTGGCGGATGAACTTACGCGATGTGCGCATTGACCCCCTGTTGGTGCTTCAGGCTTTACCCGCGCTAGACGAGTAAATAGGCTCACTCACTAGGCCAGTGGACGTAGCGATCCACGGCGATTTTCATTACACTATAGAGCTGCCCACAAAGTGAACATCATGGACAAAAAATTACTCAGCATTTTGGTCTGCCCACTCACTAAAGCGCCACTGGTCTATGACAAGGCAAATCAGGAGCTGGTGTGTGCCGCCAGCGGCCTGGCCTATCCAGTGCGCGATGGCATCCCGGTGATGCTTGAGTCCGAGGCAAGGTTGATGACCGCAGACGAAAAATTAAACAGGGTGTCGCCGGATGCTCGATAGAGCGGCGTGGCGAAAAATAACCGGAGAATTAGCCCATGAGTGATGCCCAAGTCAGTCTTTTTACGCGAATTATTAACCGCGAAATTCCGGCAGATATTGTGTATGAAGACGATCAATGCATCGTCATTAATGACATTGCACCTCAGGCGCCAGTACACATGTTGGTGATTCCGCGCAAACCGTTAGCCATGCTGGTCGATGCTGAGCCGGATGACAAAATGGTCATGGGGCATTTACTCTGGGTCGCCGGCGAGGTTGCGCGTTTGCGCGGTGTGGACGAGGCTTTTCGTCTGGTGATTAACAATGGCGCCGGTGCAGGACAGACGGTCTTTCATCTGCACTTTCATGTGCTCGGTAATACGCAGTTTGATGAAACAAATCTAGCTACCTTTTAACTCGAGCGTTGAGCTCACCAACTGGAACACATCATGAAGAGTGCTGATATTCGCAGTGCGTTTTTGGAGTATTTTGCCGGTCAACAACACCGTATCGTCGACAGCAGTAGTCTGGTGCCGGGCAACGATCCGACCCTGCTGTTCACCAACGCGGGGATGGTGCAGTTTAAAGATGTGTTTTTGGGCGCTGAGCAACGTGATTATCGCCGCGCGGTTTCCTCGCAGCGCTGCGTAAGAGCCGGAGGTAAGCACAATGACCTAGAAAATGTTGGCTACACAGCGCGTCACCACACGTTTTTTGAAATGCTCGGCAACTTCAGTTTTGGCGATTATTTCAAGCGAGATGCGATTCGCTTTGGTTGGGCATTTTTAACCGAGGTGCTGGGGTTGCCGAAGGAGCGGCTCTGGGTGACGGTTCACATCAGCGATGATGAGGCGGCGGCTATTTGGGTGGACGAGATTGGTATAGATCCGGCGCGTTTGTCGCGGCTGGACGAAGACAACTTTTGGCAGATGGGTGACACTGGGCCCTGCGGGCCTTGCACCGAAATATTTTGGGATCATGGTGATGATATTCCCGGCGGCCCCCCGGGGAGTGAAGACGATGATCTCGATCGCTACATCGAGATTTGGAATCTGGTGTTTATGCAGTATGAACGGGATGCAAACGGCAGTATGACGCCGCTTCCAAAGCCGTCGATTGATACCGGTATGGGGCTCGAGCGAATCGCCGCGGTAATGCAGGGCGTTCACAACAATTACGATATTGATCTCTTTCAACATCTGATCGCGGCGGCGGCGCGCATCATCGGTTGTGCCGACCTGCAGGAAAATTCGCTCAAAGTGGTTGCCGATCATATTCGATCCTGCGCCTTTTTGGTGGTCGATGGCGTTTTACCGGCTAACGAAGGTCGCGGTTATGTACTGCGTCGGATTCTGCGGCGAGCGTTGCGTCACGGGCATAGCCTGGGTGCTAAGGGGTTATTTTTTTACCGCTTGATTCCAGCTCTGGCCGAAGTAATGGGCGATGCCTACCCAGAACTTAGAGCACGGCAGGACGAATTGTCGTCCGTGATTCGCGCCGAGGAAGAACAGTTCGCGCGTACCTTGGACAAGGGGATGGGTGTGCTGGAGAGCGCACTGACTGACCTCTCAGGCGATACGCTGCCGGGTGAATTGATTTTTCAGCTCTACGATACCTATGGCTTTCCCACCGACCTGACCAACGACATTGCTCGCGAGCGCGGTCTTGCGATGGATATGGATGGCTATCAGCAATGCATGCAGCAGCAGCGGGATAGAGCGCGCGCGGCCAGTCAATTTGGCAGCGATGATATCGCTAGCATTCGCGTCGAGGGACGCACTGATTTTATCGGTTATCAGGTCCTCGCGGGGGATGGCGAAGTGCTTGCCCTGTATACCGCCGGCAATGCCATAGAGCGTGTTGAAGAGGGCTGTGAGATAATCGTGGTGCTTGATCAGTCGCCGTTTTATGCCGAGTCGGGCGGTCAGGTGGGCGATCGCGGACGCCTGACGGCGGAGAACGCCGAAATCGAGGTTTATAACTGTAAAAAGGCCGGCGATCACCACTTGCATTTTGCCCGGGTTATTTCGGGTCATCTGGCGGTGGGTGAGCGCGTTGCCGCATCGGTGGACGCTACATCGAGGGCTGCTACCTGCAGTAACCATTCGGCCACCCATTTATTGCACGCCGCGTTGCAAGAAGTGCTCGGCGAGCACGTCCATCAACGAGGGTCGCTGGTCGACAGCCAGCGTCTGCGGTTTGATTTTTCGCATGCCGAGTCGGTGACCAGTGATCAATTGCGCGCGGTCGAGCGCAGTATGAACGCCTATATCTTCGCCAACACTGTGGTCGAAACCGATGAAATGGCGATGGAGCAGGCCCAAGATCTCGGTGCTATGGCGCTGTTCGGCGAAAAGTACGGCGATGTGGTACGGGTGGTGCGGATTGGCGGGGAGTACTCGTTGGAACTTTGCGGCGGTACCCACGTGCAGCGTACCGGCGAAATTGGCACCGTGCGTATCCTCGCTGAGTCTAGTGTAGCCTCTGGGGTGCGGCGGGTCGAAGCGGTCAGTGGCGATAGGGCTCTGGCGTATGCCCATCGCGCCGAGGTGATTCTGGAGGATGCAGCCGGGGCATTGCGGGCCTCAAGGGATACTGTTGGCGAGCGAGTGCGCTCGCTGGTGGATGAAAATAAACGGCTACACAGAGATATTCAAGCGCTACAAACTAAGCTAGCGGATGCGTCGGGAAGCGACTTAATGGCCAATCTGCGCGAGATTAATGGTGTCTCAGTGCTGGTCTCACTGATCGAAGGCGCCAATGCTAAGGCGCTGCGAGGCGTGGCCGATCAGGTACGTTCAAAGATAGAGCGGGGCGTGTTCGTGCTGGCTGCTATAGAGGGTGACAGGGCGGCGTTGGTGGCAGGCGTGACACGCAACCTCACGGAGACGATCAAGGCCGGTGATCTGTTTAAACACATTGCCGACCAAACCGACGGCAAGGGCGGCGGGCGGCCAGATATGGCGCAGGGATCGGTCGGCGATGTCGTCGCACTGCCTGCGGCCTTGGAGTCGGTGCACGGTTGGATTGCGCAGCGGTTGACGTAACTTAAAGGGTTTTTGACACTCGATAGATTGATAACTAACGACACATACGGAACAACATGGCATTACTGGTACAGAAATACGGTGGCACCTCGGTAGGCTCGATCGTGCGGATACAGGCGGTGGCCGAAAAAGTGGCCTTGGCGCACGCGCAGGGGCAGCAGTTGGTGGTCACGCTGTCGGCAATGAGCGGTGAGACCAACCGTTTGATAGCGTTGGCGGGCGAATTACATGATAAACCGAGTGCACGAGAGATGGATGTGCTGGTGTCTACTGGCGAGCAGGTGACGATTGCACTGTTGTGTATTGCCTTAGAAAAGCTCGGTGTAGATGCGCGCTCTTACACTGGTGGGCAGGTGACCATTTTGACCGACAGTGCCCACGGCAAGGCGCGTATTCAGGATATTGATGGCCATCGGATCCATGCCGATCTCGCGGCGGGTCGAGTGGTGGTGGTCGCAGGTTTTCAGGGCATTGATGGCGACGGCAATATTACCACGTTGGGTCGCGGTGGTTCCGATACCACGGCAGTGGCTCTAGCTGCGGTACTCAAGGCCGATGAATGTCAAATCTATACCGATGTCGACGGCGTTTATACTACCGATCCGCGGGTGGTGTCGGAGGCCCGACGATTGGATGCAATCACCTTTGAAGAAATGATTGAAATGGCCAGTCAGGGGTCGAAGGTATTACAAATTCGGGCTGTGGAGTTTGCCGGAAAATACGCCGTACCTCTGCGTGTTATGTCGAGTTTTGTCGACGGCCCAGGGACCCTTATTACTTTTGAGGATGATGAACACATGGAAAAGCCGGTAGTTTCAGGCATCGCGTTCAACCGCGATGAAGCGAAGTTGACCATACGAGGTATACCCGACCAGCCCGGCGTGGCAGCAAAAGTACTCGGGCCGATCAGCGAGGCAAACATTGAGGTTGATGTTATTGTCCAGAATGTTGCTAGAGACAATTCGGCGTCGATTACGTTTACGGTGCACCGCAATGATCTTGATCAAACAGAGCTTTTATTGCGCGCCATAGCCGATGAATTGGGCGCCGAAGCGGTTCATGCCGACAGCAAAATCGCCAAGGTGTCGATTGTTGGCGTCGGTATGCGTTCGCATGCAGGGGTGGCCGCTCGAATGTTTGAATGCCTTGCGAGCGAGGGTATTAATATTCAATTGATCACGACGTCGGAAATAAAAATAGCGGTGGTGATTGAGGAGCGTTATTTAGAGTTGGCGGTCAGGGCGCTGCACGCTAAGTACGAGTTAGACGTTCAAACCTGATTTCTTTAAGGTTTAAAATGCTACATGCCTCTCACTTTGGCAATATAAGTGTGCTACTACTTTTTGTATAGTACGTTTTAGGATAAGATACTTTTATTGGACGGTATAATGAGTGTCTACCCTGACAAGGGAGATGTCTAGGAAGTACTATTTCGTAAATGCAAGGGTAGATTGCTCGGAGATTGTTATGTTGATACTTACCAGAAGGGTAGGTGAGACCTTGGTGATTGGTGACGAAGTGTTAGTCACAGTGTTGGGTGTGCGTGGAAATCAGGTCAGAATTGGCGTCAACGCACCTAAGGATGTGGCTGTTCATCGTGAAGAAATTTATCAGCGAATCCAATCTGAGAAAAGTGCTTCCTTAGATACTGAAGGCAACGTTTAGCATTGCATCACAATGTTTTGGCTAGACGGTCAGAGCGTCTAGCCAAAACATTGTGAGGATTGAGTGGAACGTTATGCGCGAGTTATTTCCCAAGACCAGTGGTCCACTGGTCTAATATTTCATAAAAGTGTCGATAAACGCGTAGTTAGTAGCAATGCCTAAATTGATTGAGGGCTTAAAATATACGCGCTCATGAGTAGGCATTTCGCGTTAAAGTACAACATAAAATATACTGACATCGTCGCCTATTAATATTACAATGCGCGTCGTTCGAAAAGCGACGGTAGCGTATTCCGGACAATGTTCCAAGGCTCGTTGATCGATCAATAATAGAACTCCGGAGAGGTGGCCGAGCGGCTGAAGGCGCTCCCCTGCTAAGGGA
>CESJ01087247.1_pt1 | contig 12017 bp, 8 predicted proteins | sample 356311 | NCBI WGS metagenome assembly CESJ01 (sample SAMEA2621487, study PRJEB7988) | marine metagenome | biome: marine biome (ENVO:00000447); feature: surface water layer (ENVO:00002042); material: "saline water (ENVO:00002010), including plankton (ENVO:xxxxxxxx)" | depth 5 m
TTCAGATAACATGACAATACTATAAAAACAAAGAATTATTAAGCTGTGTGCGTTTCTTTTTTTAATGGCAAGTTTTACATTGAAATACAAAAAAATAAAATATAACAATAATAAAAATGATCCTCCAACTAGAAAAAAGCTAATATATTGATTGTGAGAATTATAGTATACTTCTAAAGATGGATTATTGTTTTTGTAACTTTCTTTTAACTTATCATTATAATCTCCTATACCGTAACCAAAAAATGGAGATTCTTTAATTAGTTCTGAAGCATTTTTATAGATTACAAACCTCACACCAAAAGAATTAGACTCAATTGATTTTGAATTATTAATTGTAAAAATTTCTGAAAAACGGTTTCTGGTTTTGGGGATTAAAAATAGCAATAAACTCAAAGAAATAATTGAAATAATTTTTAGTTTGGCGTTCTTTTTATTTTCAAATAAAACCCACAATAAGCTCGTAATAATTATTGCTAGAAGAGGACCTTTTCTAGCATAAATAATTAAAAAAAACATCAAGACTAGATTTATAAAAACTAATATAATTTTTAAGTTTTTCTTTTGAATAGTTTTAAATAAAGATGCAGAAAACAAAATAGCTAAACAACAGTGCATTGACAAGTAAATTGGATGTATTCCAAATTTACCTATATCGACCAAAACAACTCTGTGGAAGTGATAAACTAGATCGCTAAAACTATAGTGAGTTAAATAAAACCATGAAAATACTACACAATTAAAAAGAAAAACACTGAATATATATATTGCTAAAAAAAAATATTTTTGCTTTAAAATTTTTTGTCTATCCTCAAGATTAAATAATGAAAACAAAAAAGGAAAGACTAATAATGAAGACATTGTTTGTAATTTACGAATTGCATAATCATAGTTTGTTGTGTATAATAAGGTGCAAATTATTCCAAAAAAAAATGTAGCATTAAGTAAAAAAAACCTTGTGTTAAAGTGTTTTTTTCTATTAAAATTTAATAGTATAACCGAAATTCCAAATATTAAAATTCCTATAGATTTAAGATTCCTAGGCAATAATATAAGAGCAAATAATAATGCCAAAGAAAAATAAACAATGTCAAATCTATTTAGTGATTTTATTGATTTCATATTTTGAGAAAATTAGTAATTCTTTAATGATACGTTCTATGATTTTTGGAATATAAACTACTGCTATAAGTGGTCCTATAAAGTAAGTGAAACCATTTGAAAAATCGCCTCTGAGAAGAAAAATAAGATGCATTGCAAAATAAAAAGCCATTATTTTTTTTAAATAATTATCACTTCTCAGCCATTTAATCATATGAATTACTACAATTGCCAATATGATTGGTATAATTATTATTCCAATAATGCCAAAATTAATGAAACTTTCAGAAACTAGAGGATTAGATAAATTACTAAAACTAAACCCGTAATCATCTATTAAATGCTCCCCAATAACTTGACCTGTTGAAAACGGTTTATTGATCCAAATTATTCTGGGAATAAAAAAAAACAACCCACCTAAAAATTGATAGCCATAGGAAAACCCATATTTGTTAACATAGTCAATAGTAGCACCTATATTTGAAAAAGCATCATAGTTTAATGTATTAAAGGCCGTTACAATTCCTCCACCTTTCATTTGATCAATAATTATTGAAGGTCTACTATAAATCTCTGAAAATGTAGCATCACTGTGAGTTATCATTGCCAATAATGGAAAAACTATAATCATGGAAAAGAAAAGAAATGAAAGTGTTTTAATATTACTTTTAAGAAACCTTGGGTAGCATAAAAAAATTAAACATAAAAAAATTGGACCTAAAGCATTTCTTTTTTCAGTGAACGGATTTTTAAACCAAAAGAGGATCCCTATTAAAACTACTAAAAATATTATAATATTAATAAAATTTGATTTCTTAATAGGTCGCTTAATTAAATATTTGAAACAAAGAATTATACCAGCAAAAGGAATCATAAATAATACTTTTTTCCAGATTAAAATAGTCATTACTGATGTATCTGATTTCAACCAAACTGGTCTAGAAAACTCTAACTTTAAAAAGTTATAACTTATAATAAAGATGACGATACTAATCACTAAAATCACTAAAATTGTTAATGGTAAAAGAGCTTTATTTTCCTCTTTTACAGTATTAATATTATCTTTTAGAATCTTTCGTTTCAAGAAAATATAGCTGGTAATAAAAATCGTATTAAAAATATTAATAAGAATATTTGTATATATTAAAGTGCTTTCTCTGAATGGAAAGTTATTAGCAAACTTAGCAGTTTCAAAATTTTCAAAAGAGTTAATTTGGGCTATGGGTGCAGCAAGAAAGAACAAAAAAGTAAAAACAATAAAAGAAGATAAAAATGGAGAATATCCTTTTTCATAATATAAGTGATATGCTGTGATTGAAAATAAAATAACTGCAGTTAAAAAAAACGATATCCAAAGAGGAATAGATACATTTAAATTAATAAACATAAAGGCAGTAATACCAATATAAATGGTAAGTAAAAACCCTTTAAGATTCATTTTTTGCTAGTTTTATAAACGTTTCAGCCATAGATTCTGTTGAATAGTTCTTTTGACAAAATTTAACAATTTGAAGACCTTTACTATTCCACATTTCTCTTTCTTTAAATGCATTTAACAATACTTGGTTAAAATTATATTCATTATTAGTTTCAAAGAATAATCCATTTTCATTTATGTTTAGTGCCTCTATTTCAGGTGAGTGGTTTTCTTCTCTAGATACCAACATAGGAACTCCAAATCCAAAACTTTGTGTAATAGAGAGACCTACATAACCAGGAGAAACACTAAAGAAAGAGGTAAAATATAATTCTTTTAGTTTTTCATAATCAGATATATAACCAAGTAATTCTATTCTTTTAGATAATTTTTTCTTTACAATATAGTTTTTAATTATATTTTTTTCTTCGCCTTCTCCAATTATAATTAATTTAGTTTCAGGCGGATATTTATGTATTTCGCTAGCAAAAGACTTTACTAAAAAAAGAGGTTTTTTTAATTTTGTAAGACGCCCTACATAAATTATATTAAATTTATTATCTGACATTGAAAACTCCATTTTGGAAGCACTTAAAACAGCATTGGGAGCTGCTAAAATTATTTTTTTTGGCATTTTTGTTTTTAATTCGCGCTGTTGTTGTCTTGTGTAAACTATTATTTTGTTTGCCAAAAGCCTCATTAAGTTTCTTATATTATCTGACTTACTAAATGCTGATTTTCTGGGCCATGCATGACCCCATAGCACTGTTTTTCTATTTATTATTTTTCTAATTATAAGAAAAACCCAATTAGATAAAATTCTGGGATTCATCTCTAAAACTAGAATTACATCTTCAAATAATAAATGCCAAATGCCAGTTTGAAAAAGCAATTTATTATTAAAAATAAAATAATTTTTTGTTCTTTTTTTTGGAATTGTACAATCGCTTTTTACAGATTTTTCAAAATAAAAATCTCCACCATATAATTCAAAATGTTGATCCAATGCCTTTTCTATGGCATCAAAAAAACCTTTCCTGTAGTCAGGCACTACTGTTTGTATAATTACTAAATTTTTCAATAAGCAACTTTTTTGTTTATTTTCTTGTAGTAAAAATACATTGCTAAAATTAGAATAAAGAATTCTGTTGTAACAGCAGAAAAAGCTACTCCATAGATCGAGAAAAATTGCACTAAAACCAATGCTACTATTAAATTAAAAAAACCACCTGATATCAGAATTTTCATTCTTGTCTTGTATTTATTTATTGAGGGAAAATATAAGGTAACATACAACATATTTAAAGAAGAGAATATCGAAATTAATCCTAAAAACTGAAATACAATACTATAACTAGTTATGAGAGCATCATTAAAAGCAAAATTTAGTATTGTTTTTGATCCAAAGAAAATAATTGTTGATATCACAACACCTAAGATTCCTATTGGGATTCTTATTTTATCAATAAAAATCCTTACTTCTTTATGAGGTTTTGTTGATAAATTTGGAAAAATTGCTTGATATATCGGGGTGTACATACTTTTTATTGCTAGTATTAATTTTTCCATACTGGAATAAATCCCTGCAATGGAGTCACCTGCAAAAAATCCTAATATTATAGTATTGCTTGAGGTGTAAAAACTGACTGCAAGATTTGAAAAAAATAAACTAGAGCTATTTTTAATAATCTCTTTTACTTGTATTAATTTAGGAGAAACAAACTTCACATACTGTAAACTAAAAATAAATCCAAATAATCCTGAAATAATAAAACCTAAACCATTAAATATTGGAACATATATGTAATCATCTGGACTAAATACAACAAAAAATAAAGAGAGTGTGAAAAAAAGTTTTGCTCCCACATTAACAAAGGTAATTACTTGCATTTTTTCTATCCCTTGAAAAAACCAAGTTGGAAAAATTGCTTGACCTATAACCAATCCAAAACTAAATAAATAAACCAAAGGATCTAGTTTAAATTTATCTATAAGAGAAGTCATTCCTAGAAGGATAATAAACGCAATAATTATCAAGATTAGTTTTACAAACACTACATTCCAGTAAAATTGAGATAATTTTTCTTTATCATTTTTTAAAGATGCAACTTCTTTTGTAGCACTTATGTTAAAACCAAAATCAACAATAATCGTCAAAAAAATAGCTACAGACTGAGCAATCATAACAAGTCCAAATTTTTCAGAACCTAAAACTCTCACCAAATATGGAAGTATTATAAGTGGTAGAATAAAATTTGCTCCTTGAATAAAAAGTAAAGCGATGTAATTCTTTACAATGATTTTTTTTTCTTTATTCATGATTTGGTTTTGAGTACTTAGTTCAATCAAAAAATCAGTATGCTTATATCCTTGAAGAAACAAAGCGATTTATTCCTAATCTGCCATTAACTATATGTAATGCTTTATTTTCAGGTTATAATTAAATATTGATTCTATTTCATTATAAGAAACAATATGCCAAGTATTACTTATAAAATGTATAGATTAATTAGAAACTCACTAGTGTTAATAAAACTTAATCTACTGTGACCAAGTGAAAGATTTTCATCTAGATGCGCTACACCAAAATTTTGACCTCTGTGCTTAATTAAAAAAATTAATTTTTATTGATAATAGTTTTTAGTTTTGTTGTTGAAATTCCTATAGTTCTAGGTAAGTATAAAACTTCACAATACTCCTCTAAGAAATCAAATTCTCCTTCCCAATCATCGCCCATAATAAAAATATCTATTTCATTATCTACTATATCTTTCTTTTTTTGATCCCAACTAGACTCAGGAATAACCAAATCTACATATCCTATACTTTCTAGAAATTCTTTTCTCTTTTCGTACGAAATCTCGCACTTTTTCCCTTTTGTTTTGTTAAAATTATCGGTAGACAACCCAACAACTAATCTATCTCCAAGCTCTCTAGCCCTTCTTAAAATTTCAATATGCCCATAGTGTAATAAATCAAAGGTTCCATAAGTAATTATGGTTGTCATTTTCTTATCTATCAGAGCATCAAAATGTATGTCAAAATTAGATTCTTTATTCGTGAAAAAAGATTCCATTTTAGAAAATAAGGGGAGTCTTTCCTTAATAGATGGTGTTAGTACTTCATTAATAAACTCAATTGTTTTTACTCCCTCTAAAACAACACCTTTCTTCTTACCAGAATTGTAAAACCCTTTCCCAATTAGTAAGCCCAGCGTTCTATTTCTACTTAAATCGTTAAGGGCAGTTAAACCCAAATCTCCAAAACCACAAGCCAAAAACAATGTATTTTCTCTTCCTCCTAATGTACTAAGTAGAATTTTAATTTCGGAAAAAGATTTTGTCAAAATCATAAAACGTGTATTGGGTGAATTATGTTTTGCATCTACAATTCCAATAATTATTGCATAAATATTCTTTAAAACACTTAATAATTCTACACCCTTAATATCTGTGGTATAATCAATATGAATATTTGTGTTTTTTATGACAGAATCTATAATTTGGTACTGAGATTTAGAATCTAATCCTAATGTGAAAATAGAATGTGAGTTATTTATTAATTCAGATGAAAATGTAGGTCCTTTCATCGTTATGATACTATTGTTAGGTAAAACAGTTCTAAGATAATCAACAATTGTTTCTCCTCCTTTATAAACACCTTTAGATAAATTAATTATTAAAGTTTCTTTTTTTATAAACAGTGCACAATTTTTTATAACTTTTTTTATTTTTTTTGAAGGGATTGAGATGAAAATAAGATCGGCTTTTGATAAATCACTTTCTTTAGATGTTGCAGATAAAGAAGGGTTTAGTGTTTTGTTTGGAAAATATTTTTTATTTGTGTGACTTTCATTAATCTCTTTTTCTTGAATTTCACTTCTAACGAACAACACCACTTTATTGTTCTTATTACTCGCTAATTGATTTCCAACGGCAGTGCCAAATGACCCTCCACCTAAAATGTATACATTCTTCATTAATATAAGTACTGTTTTATTTTAATAATTACAGACATTACAATTATTATTATTTAGTTTAAATACATCTATTAACATATTGCTATTCTTTCATTTTTTTTAAAATAATTGATGTATTCTTAAAATGAAAAAAATATTTTATGAATTCTTCTTATAAGTACTTAAATAGTTATTTAAATCTATAAAAAGAATAACTAATAACGTTATGAAAACTGACAATCCTGCTAGTATAAATATATAATTTTTGGTAATTCCTTTTATCTCATAACCAATGGTTTGAAAATTTGAAATAACGTTAATAACTTCAGATTTTTCACCGATATCTACAGCAATTAAACCCAGTTCTTGATTAATTTTTATATCTGTCGAAAATAGTTCAATCTCTTTTGTTGTTGTTTTGCTTCCCCCTAAATCTATACTAGTTCCTGTGAACTCCTTTTTAGATTCTTCTAGCATGACTCTCATATAAACTTGACGAAGAGAATCAACTTTAATTAAATTCTCTCTCAATAAAGAATCTGTTCTAAAAAGGTTTTCGTTGGTTAATTTTTTTATTCTATCAAAATAATTATTATTAATTACAGAAGCAATAATTACCTCGTCTAAACCATTAAAGACATCGTTATATTTTGCCTCTACTACAATATCATGAAGTTTATAATCGTAGTCGGTAAAACTCATTTTAAATTGATCAAAATTATAGCTACTAACAGTTAGAGTATCTACAGTTAAAATAAATTGATTGTAAGCATTAATAATGTCATTACCATTAATAACAGGTGTTATTTCAAATTTTGTTAAACCTGACGCTTTTAGGGTATCTATTTTAAAAATAGAGGCTAACAATAGCACCTTTTCTTGTTTTACCAGCTCGTTATAATAGCTAATGTTCTTGTAAAGCTGAAGTGTGCTTTTAAAATTGGGCTGAACTAATAAATTAGATCCATATCTATCTTCACTATCACTTTCTAAATATGCTCCAACAATACCACCTAGAAGAGCGGCTATTACAAATTTTTTGAAGTGTTGTTTAAAAAATAATAATATTGAAATTAAAAAATGAAAAATACCCTTAAATATACTTCCAATAAAATTAAAAAAGTTTTTAACCCCTTTTCCAATAATTACAAATAAAGAGCCTAGATCTACCTCTTCTTCATTGTTTTGATTCTTTGTTGACATCTTATTTTTTTAATTGATTTTTATTTAAAAAATTTGCTCCAGTATTTTATGCGTAATGGCATAAGTTGGAGTCACTCCAGACATCCCCAAACCACCAGAAGCTAGAGTGGCTCCTGTTTCTAGTGGGTTATCAGAAGCATAGTAAGCATACCTAACTTTAACATCTTCAGAAATATTTCCTCGAATCTTAGAAGCTGCCTGAATAGCTTTTTGATAATGAGCTCCCTCCATTTCTAATCCAATAACATTCCATGTAGAATCATGAAAAAACTTTAATAAATCTTTGTTTTGTAATGATGTTCCTAAAACTGTTACCATGGCCCCGTCAAAAGAAGTAACTCCAAAACCTTGTAAATCTTCTTTAGATAACTCATTTGTAAACGGATAATTATCTGCCGTGCCTTCAAAAATATGAGCAGAAGGAATCATAATATCTCCTTTTCCTCCTTCTAAAATACCTGCTTTCCCCATAATAGAGACAGATTCAACATTTAAATGAGTTGAACCTTGCTTTTCTTTATATGGTTTTAAAAGTTCATCCATCGTTTCATAAGCTTGCTCTCCAAAAGCATAATCCATCACAATAATCACTGGGTCTTTCCCTTTTGAATCTACTTTTTTAAATGGTATTTTACTACTATCTATCTTTTGGGTATCTATCACCTGAACGTTAATATTTGTTCCAGAAGTATCTTTTATATAAATCAACCCATTTTCAGAAGCATATTCTTTTACTTTTTTCTGAAGTGGCTTGCTCTCATTATTACTTAATAATTCATACAATTCAAAACCTTCTTTACCTTTTGCTATATCTGTTAACGAACTAGTAGCATAAATAGTATTTAAAACACTGTGCATATTTGCACTTATAATGTGAATTGGTCTTTCTAATAGCAGATTATCTTTCAATACTTTTTTTATGTTATTGGCCCAAACCTCTCCGTAAATATGATGACCTATTCCTTCTCCTAATACAGAACTAAAATTCACCGTTCTTTTTTGTTGATGACAACTTTCGCTAATTGCTAGTTTTCCTAACCAATAAATAATTTGAAAGAAACGATCTGGGTTTTCTGAAGATGAGAAAGCATTATAAGTATCGGCTACTTCATCATAAGTTCTACCTAAAACATTTGCCAAATGAACTTTAGTAATTTCTCTTTCTTCCTCAGTTATTTTTTTGTGATGAAGAACAACTTCTTCTAAATTTTTCCACTCTCTGGTAACATCCCCTTCTAAATTTAATAAAATACGGTCTTTAATTTTATAAGACTCTATAAACAAAAAAGTGAGATGGGTTAGGATGTCATAGATTTCAGATCTACCTCTGGTGATCTCAATATTCATTTGATCTTTGTCTATTCTATAGCAATTTCTTCTTCTCTTTGGAGGAATAATAACCTTAAAATGTGATTTATTATATCCCTCATCAGCTGTTAAGTTAATAAACTGGCACTCTTCAATTCCTTCTGGCAATCGCTCTATTACATAAATCAATCCATTCAACTCTACTCTTTCTTCTGCTATAGATCCATAGATTTCTGGCCTAAGAAGTAGCAATGATTTTCTTAAAGTTTCACCTGAAATACCAATTGGCTTATAAAAACCCCTGCTAAACAAATGACGCATAGAAATATATAAACGTTCAATAGCGTTGGTAGATTCTTGGGCTCTAGTTCTTTCTTGATGTTTTGTTTGCAACATAGTGTTTTTAGGCTGCAAAGATAAGAAAATCGCTCAAAGTTAAGCCCCTTTAAGTACTTTGGCGTACAGTCTTTTATTTTTTAGAATTTTTACGGCTTCTAAAATCACTGTGTCTTTTTTTAATTTGTTCACATAAGAACCATTTTTGTAGTAATATCTGATTAAAATTTCATCTTTAATAATTTCAGATAAATAATCTTCACTTCTTGATATATCAGCAATTTTTTCCTGGAGTAATTTCTTTTTTAATTGTTGAAATTCCTTGGCAATGAAGGTAGTTTCTTCAGAAGAATTATATGCGTCTAAAAAAAGACGCTCTTGAGTTGTTTGAAAAACAGTATCTGATATTTTAAGATAGTTTAAAAAGCTTTTAAAATCTGATGAAGAGAGAGAAAAATCGGTAACTGAACTTATTGTTGGGTTTCTATAAAAATAATCTGTTGTAAAGTTAAAGATTGCTCTAGATTTTATCAATTCTTTTGCAGCTTCACTTCTCTTTGAAAAGCCTCCAACTAGGTCTGGAGTAATTCCTCCTCCATCAAATACAACTCTTCCATTTTTAGTTTTAAAAGAGGTTACAGTACCGTCAGAAAATTTTGGAACTTGGCCATCTTTATCTCTACTGGCATAATCTAACTCTTGAATACACCTTCCGCTAGGGGTATAATATTTAGAAATGGTGAATTTTAATTGTGTTCCATAGGTTAGGTTTCTGTAACGCTGAACTAATCCTTTCCCAAAGGAGCGTTCTCCTAAAATTACTGCCCTATCATAATCTTGCAGTGCACCAGCAACTATTTCAGAGGCCGAAGCTGATCTTCCGTTAACTAGAACAGTGAGTGGAATTTCTATATCTAAAGGAGTGTTAGATGCATTGTAAGTATTGCTCCACTTTCTTACTTTAGCTTTAGTTGCTGTAATTTTACTTCCTTTTGGTAAGAAAAAATTTGAGATGTTAATAGCCTCTCCTAGAGAACCTCCTGGATTGTCTCTTAAATCAAAAACTAAGTTTTTCATTCCTCTTTTCTTTAATTCTATAAAAGCCTTTTTAACCTCAGAAGAAGCTTTTTGATTAAATCTAGTTAAAACAATATACCCTGTTTCTTGATCAATTAAATCATAAAAAGGAACCGGATTTATATCAACTTTCTCAGTAACTACTATAAATTTTTTAACTTTTCCTTGTCTTAAAACAGTAATTTCTAAAGAAGTATTTGGTGCCCCTTTTAAGATTTCTGATAGTTGATCTCTATCCATATTTTCAAGAGATTGGTTTCCTGCTTTTATAATAATATCTCCTGCTTTTAATCCTTTTTTATCTGCTTCATAGCCTTTGTAAATTTCATTTAATACAATTCCTTTTTTATCATAAAAAACTGAAACACCAATTCCTGAATACGCTCCTTCCCTTCTAATTCTTGCTTCTTCAACTTCTTGTTCATCAAAATAATTTGTATAGGGATCTAATTCTTTTAGCGTATTTTTTATTGCTTTACTTGTAAATTCAGCAGGGTTAATTTCATCTACATAATATAGATTTAATTCTTTAAATAAAGTCGTGTAAATTTCTAGTTGTTTTGCTACTTCAAAGAAGTTTGATTTAAATGAAAAAGAAAGAAAAATAGTTCCAACAACTAGCGCAATTATTGCCTGTTTTTTAATTGTATAGTTAGGCATTTTCTTTGTTGGTTTGTGTTTCAATAAATAATTTTAAAAGTTCCTGAATTTTTTCTTGAACCTCTGAAAATACGGGCTCTTTCTTACCAATAAAAGTAATCATAAAAGCACAGTGAAAATTTGATCCTTTAAATACGTTTTTTTTCTCTAGTCGATACGCTTCTCTAATCAATCTTTTAATCCTATTTCGATCAACTGCTTTTTTGAAATTTCTTTTTGGGACTGAAAATGAAGCCTTAACTGAAGCAATTGAAATTGGATCTGTTATAATGTACACCAATCTAAAAGGAAAATTTTTGATAGATGTTCCTTCTTCAAAAAGACTCCCTATGAGTTTGCGGCTTTTTAATCTTTCTTTTTTACCTAGTGTATTGTTCATTTCTACAAACTTACAGAAAACGGTTTTTTAAAAGGAATATCTTAGACACTAATTACAAATCAGAAAAAAATAACTGATTTACTAGAGGGTTCTTTTCATAGGACGAGTTAAACAAGTAGGCCCTCCACCACCTTTTACACTAATCTCATTGCCTTTGTAAGCAACAACTAGACAGCCTGCCTGTTCCAATAATTTTTTTGTGATTGGATTACCATCCACCATCACACAATCTCTTGGAGCAACAGCTAATACATTGCAACCCATAGATTCAAATTCTTCATCAGGAACCTCTATCAATTGAAAACCTCTTCTCAACAATTCATTTCTAAATTTTATAGGCATTAAAGGAGAATAGACAACTGCTAAATTTTTATCTACTGGACTAAGAATAGACATTAGGTGAAAAACATCCTCTTTTCCTTTGTAGTGAGGAAGTTCAACAACAATAACTTCTATTCCTTTTGGAAGTAATAGGGCTTTTAATTGACGTATTCCTTCTTCATTTGTTCTATAGGTATGGCCAACAGCCAATGTGCTTTGATCTAGCCAAGCAACATCGCCTCCTTCTAGAGTTCCTG
>CESJ01142525.1_pt1 | contig 11991 bp, 11 predicted proteins | sample 356311 | NCBI WGS metagenome assembly CESJ01 (sample SAMEA2621487, study PRJEB7988) | marine metagenome | biome: marine biome (ENVO:00000447); feature: surface water layer (ENVO:00002042); material: "saline water (ENVO:00002010), including plankton (ENVO:xxxxxxxx)" | depth 5 m
TTAAATACTAGTGGACCAATTAGATCAGAGCTAGATTATTATTTAGTTGACAAAGAAAAAAAACAAAAACAAGCATTGTCCTTGCTTTACCAAGGTACCTTTATTGACGAAGTATCCTTATCTACTGTATCTTCTCAAGCAATTACAAATAATTTATTTCAAAGCGCATCAGGATTAATCGATAATATATTTACTAATTCTGATGATAAGATGAATATTGGAATTAATTATTTAAAAGGTGATAAAAACGCTTCTTCTTCTTTGTTAAACAGAGACAGGCTAGGTTTAACACTTAAGTCAGAAATAAGTGACAAAATACTTATAAATGGTAAAATTGGAGTTCCAGTTGGCGGAATAGAAGAAAATGTTATTATTGGAGATGTTCAAATTGAATTTTTATTAAATGATGAAGGTAATTTAAAAGCTAGATTTTTTAATAAAGAAAACGAATATCAATATTTTGGAAACGATATAGGTTATACTCAGGGAATGGGAGTTTCTTATGAAATAGATTTTAATAATATTAAAAGTTTATTTAAAAAAAACAAGAAATCTAAGTCAACAAAAACATCAAATTAATTATTTTAAATAATTAGTTTGTAATTTTACAACTAAATGATGAAAATGAATATTAAAAAAATTGCTGTTTTAACATCTGGTGGTGATTCACCTGGAATGAATACTGCATTAAGAGCTGTTGTAAGAACTTGTGCTTTTAACAATATAGATTGTGTAGGAGTTTCAAGAGGATTCCAAGGTTTAATAAATGATGAAATTAAAATATTAAAAACTAGAAGTGTAAGAGGAATTATTAATAGAGGAGGTACAATGCTTTATTCTGCTAGATCTGAAGAGTTCAGGACTAAAGAAGGTAGGGAAAAAGCTTTTGAAAATATTAAAAAACATAATATAGACGGAATAGTAGTTATTGGAGGTGATGGATCTTTCACAGGAGGTTTAATCTTTCAAAAAGAGTTCGGTGTTCCTGTTGTAGGAATTCCAGGTACTATAGATAATGATTTGTTTGGTACTACTCACACTTTGGGTTACGATACAGCTTTAAATACAGTAATGGAAGCTATTGATAAAATTAGAGATACTGCAATATCTCATGATAGATTATTTTTTGTTGAAGTTATGGGTAGAGATGCTGGCCATATTGCTTTAAATTCAGGGGTGGCTATAGGTGCTCAGGAAATTTTAATTCCAGAGAGAAATAACGGAATAAAAGAATTAATCGAATCATTAAAAGAAAGCAAAAAAAATGGTAAAACATCAAATATAGTTGTAGTTGCTGAGGGTGATAGAACTGGAGAAAATGTATTTGAATTAGCTAAAAACGTTGAAAAGAAATTTCCTGAATATGAAATAAGAGTTTCAGTTTTAGGTCATATGCAGAGAGGAGGATCTCCATCTTGTTTTGACAGAGTTCTTGGTACTAAGATGGGTGTTATTGCTGTAGAATCATTAATGAAAGGTATATCTGGAAAAATGATAGGAATAGATAATGGAAAAATCATGTTAACTTCTTTAAAAAAGGCAATTAAAGGCGAAACGAAAATTGATCCGGAGTTATTAAGAATCTCCAAAATAATGAATATTTAAAAAATATTATCGATATCTCATTATTTTATAATAATATTATCAATTTCATATAATAGATAAGATTTTCTTTTTTTTAATAAAAGTATTGTGGTTTTTTATTTAGGTTTGCTTTCGAAATAAAATAATAATATTATGTCAAAAATTAAATTAGGAATTAACGGTTTTGGAAGGATAGGAAGAATGGTTTTTCGTGCCTCTTTAAAAAGGAATGATGTTCAAGTTGTTGGAATAAATGATTTGTTGGATGTTGATCATTTGGCTTATTTATTAAAATATGACTCTGTTCACGGAACTTGTGATGCTTCAATTGATGTTAAGGATGGAGATTTAATCGTTGATAATAATGTTATAAGAATTACTGCTGAAAGAGATCCCAAACAGATTAGTTGGGACAGTATAGGCACTGATATTGTAGCGGAATGTACCGGAATTTTCACTTCTTTAGAAAAGGCTCAGTTACACATTGATGGTGGTGCAAAAAAAGTAGTTATTTCTGCTCCATCTCCTGATGCTCCTATGTTTGTTATGGGAGTTAATCATAATGATGTTAAGGGCACTGATTTAATAGTTTCTAATGCTTCTTGTACAACTAACTGTCTTGCACCAGTTGCAAAGGTTTTACATGATACTTTCGGAATTTCTGATGCTTTAATGACTACTGTTCATGCAACAACTGCTACACAATTTACAGTTGATGGTCCTTCTAAAAAAGATTTTAGAGGAGGAAGAAGTTCTTTGCTTAATATTATGCCAGCCTCAACAGGTGCTGCAAAAGCTGTAACTAAAGTAATACCTAGCTTAGCTGGGAAAATTACTGGAATGGCATTTAGAGTTCCTACAGCAAATGTTTCAGTAGTAGATTTAACTGTAAAATTAGATTCTGAAACATCATATGATAAAGTTATGGATGCTTTGAAATCTGCTTCTGAAAGTGAATTAAAAGGTGTTTTAGGGTTTACTAAGGATCTAGTTGTTTCTCAGGATTTTATTGGTGACTCAAGAACCTCAATTGTTGATTATAATGCAGGTATAGAATTAAATTCGACTTTCTTTAAAATAGTAACTTGGTATGATAACGAGGCAGGTTATTCTAGTAAGCTTATTGATTTAGCTACTCACATACATTCACTTTAATTGTTTAATTTTAAGTAAATGAGATTAATTGTTGATAGCGGTTCTACTAAAACAGATTGGATTGCTATTGATGACGATGGATCCATTTTATTTGAAACATTTACTTTGGGTCTAAATCCTCAAGTGTTAACAGAGTATATAATAGAAGAACGTATAATTAATAATTACGATCTATATCAAAATAGAAAAAAGATTAAAAAAATACATTTTTATGGAGCAGGTTGTGGTACTAAACCACCCAAAGATCTTCTAGAAAAAGTATTAATCCCAATTTTTATTAATTCTGAATTTGATATTAAAGAAGACACTTACGCTGCTGTATATGCTTGTTGCAAACCCGGTGAAAAAGCTATAGTATCTATTCTTGGGACTGGTTCTAATTGTAGTTATTTTGATGGAAAAGAAATACATCAAAAAGTAACTTCTTTAGGCTATGTTTTGATGGATGATGCAAGCGGAAATTATTTTGGTAGACAACTTTTACGAGATTATTATTTTAATAAGCTTTCTAAAGATCTTGCAATTAAATTTAAAGAAGAATTTAATTTAGAAGCAGAAGTAATTAAAGATTGTCTATATAAAAAACCCAATCCAAATACATATTTGGCAAAATTTGCTAAATTTTTAGTTCAAAATAAGGATTTAAAGTATTCTAAAAAATTAATTAAAAAAGGGTTTAACTTGTTTATTTCTAATCAAATAAGACAATTTGATAATTGTAAAGATGTAGAACTGCATTTTGTTGGTTCAATTGGTTTTTATCTAAAAGATGAATTAGAAAAAAGAATAAACAAAAAAAGCTTGAAGCTGGGTAAAGTTTTGAGAAGACCAATTGAAGGTTTGGTAGCCTATCATCAGGGTTTATGATTTTATTTTTTTGCTATTACTGATATTTCAATCCTAGCTTTTTTTGGTAATCCTGATACTTCAACCGTTTCCCTTGCAGGCGCGAATTCCTTATCAAATTTTTTTCCATAAATCTCATTTACAATTAAAAAATCTTCCATATTAGTTAAAAATATTGTTGTTTTTATAATATCATTAAAACTATAATTAGCTTCTTTTAATACTGAATTGATATTGTTTAAAACTTGAACTGTTTCACTTTCGATTGAGTCGTTATTCATTTTCATCGTTTTTGGATCTAACGCTATCTGACCAGATAAGTATAGAGTTCCATCAATAAGAATAGCTTGGTTATAAGGTCCTACAGGAGCCGGAGCATTTTTTGAATTAATTATTTTTTTCATATTTGATTGTGAATAATTATTAAAACTAATTAAACAAATTAATATTATTAATAAATTTAATTTATAATCTTTTATCTGGTAATCTTCTTTTGTCATATTTTAAATCGCTTAGTAAATCTGATTTGATTCCAATAAAAAAGTACCAAGATGCTCTTGTACTAAATGGCACCCAGTTAAAATTCATTTTCCAGCTGTCTAAATCTCTTTCAAATCTTAATTGTGTGTATGTTACCCCTTTATTTTTAAAATCATAACCAGAAGACCCACCAACTCTCCATTTTCTAGATAGATCTACATTCGCAGAAAGCATTAATGAATTATTTGTAATATCTTTTTGTTTTTTATTATTTGAATATGTCAGCGAATGTGCAATTCTAATATCCCAAGGAATTTGGTTTTGATAGAATTCTAAACCTTTCTTATCTTCCTCATCTTCATTCTCATCTTCTTCATTTTCATTCTCATCAAAGGAGCTATCTGCAAAATCATTTGCCTTTCCAAATAAGTCGTCACTTCTACCACCACTTCTTGAATTATCAGAGCCATTAGATTCGTCACTTTTTGAATTTTTGCTTGAGTAGGAAAAACCAAGATTTATGTTAGCGCTAGTCATTCTAAATAATCCCCCTCCATCATTAATATTTAAAGTATTTATCCTTCTGCCATTTTCATTTATAGTGTAAGGATCAAATGTTGCTCCTAAATTTAAATCTAATTTATCTTCAAATAATGATGTTGACGTTGTCATTCTAACAGGGCTCCATTTCAACGAATCTGCTGCAATATTATAATTTGTTGAAAAATTTAAATTATTTAAAAGTTTAATTTTTTTAGGCTCTAGCTTCATACTGTCTTTATCTTTTATTTTAGCCTCTAGAACATTGTTTAAGCTTAGACCGATTGAACTGGAAAAAGTTTTACCTGGGATTCCGAAAAACCCACCCTCAAATCGAGTGTATTCGTTAGTATTTCCGTTTGCATCTATGATATACTCATCATAATATTTTTCAAAACTTGGATTTATACCATAAGTTACAGAGGGTCTAATTACGTGCCTTATAGATTGAATTTTTTTACCTTCTTTAAAATTAAACAGTCCGTATATAGTAGTACCTAGACTGGCGCTAAAACTATATTTACTAAATCTGTCAAAGCCTTTGATTGTATCTTTTTTTCCTAAAGATTGATTAATTATATCAAAATCATTTCTTTTTATTGTTTGTCCAGTCCAAACTTCATCAAATCTTCCGCTTAAACTAACACTTAAATGTTTTAAAAATTTAAAGTTTGTTGCGATTGGAATAGAATGTTTCATTCCGTACATAGCATCGTCAAACATTTCTTTTTTTAAAAATAAAGAGTCTGAGGTTTGTATTCTATTTTCTCCTCTAACTGAGTATTGAAAATTAATATTCTTTAAAATTCCTTTCTTTTGACCATTCTTTTTTACAAAAGGATAAACCCTTTCTACATTAGCTTGTAGGGTTGGTAAACTAATGTTTACAATTTGAGTTCTAGTATTTTGTGAATGTGAAGCAGTTAAAGATAAGTTAACAGAGGGATATCCTTTGAAAGTTTTAGAATATGAAACAGAAGAATTTAAAGTATTGTTTAAAAAATTGGGAGTGTTAAGTTGGTTTACTGATTCTCTAAAATAATTACTACTTCCTAAATTAACTGAAGCTGAAAATCTACTGTTAGGATTTGATTTGGAATCTTGACTATGAGACCATCTAATATTATAAATATTGTTTTTAGAATAACCAGGTAATCCTCTTTCTCCGTTTATTAAGTTTTCAAATCTTAAACTTAGTGAACCTGTGTAATTGTATCTAACCTTGTATTTAGATTCAGCTCTAAATCCATAACTACCATTTGTATAATAATCTGCTAATAGAGTTACATCAAAAAGATCACTTGGAGCAAAATAATATCCTCCGTTTTGAATAAAGTATCCTCTTTCGTTATTTTGACCAATACTAGGGAATATGAAACCTGTAGCTCTGTTTTCAGTAAGAGGAAAATATGCAAATGGAAGAAAAATTGGTGTTGGCACGTCTGCCACATAAAGGTTACTAAGTCCTGCAATAATTTTGTTTTTAGGAATAAATTTTCCTTTTCTAACTCGTATATAATAATCTGGATTTTCTTTTTTTGAAGTAGTTACTTTAGCTTCTTTGATAAAATAGACTGAATCATTTTCTTTTTTAGTAGCTAAAGCAAAAACATTCATTCCGCTTTGCTCACTTCTGGAATTCCATATTAAAGCTTTTTTTGTATCAAAATTAAACCTAATTGAGTCAGGATTGATTTCATCACCTGCTTGTTTAAAAAAAGGGGGTTGGATTAAAGCACCTGTTGAATCTTTGATTCTTCCAGCAGAAACTTCATTCTTGTTGTAATCTAAAATAATAATCCCAGCTCTTAATTCGGTGTCTTGGTAATAAAGTTCAGCATTGTCATACAAATATAATTTTCCTTTATTCTTGTCAATTTTAATATATCCTTTAGCGTTTCTTGTAATTTTGCCAAGTAACAATGGTTTTTTCTTTAATGTATCATTTTTAGTAATACTGTCAGCTTCCTTAATATCTTGTGAATAATTAATTTGAAAAGTAATTAATACTATCAAAATAAAAATTAATTTGAAGTTATTATAATTATGTGTTTTTATTGTAGACAGATTAAATTGTTTAAGCAGTAAAATTACATATATTTTTCTAGTGATAATTTATTATGAAAAATTTAATTAAGCCGATTATTAACTTAACACTATTATGTTTAATTTTTTTAAACTCAAATCTTTTATTTTCTCAGAAGAGCAACAGTAAGTTTACTGTTGTATTAGATGCTGGACATGGAGGTAAAGATCCTGGTAACAGAGGAAATGGATATTATGAAAAAAATATAGCATTGTCTATAGCTCTGAAAGTTGGTGCAGAATTAGAAAAAGAAGATAATATTAATGTTATTTATACAAGAAAAAAAGATGTATTTGTAAACCTATTTAAAAGAGCTGATATAGCTAATAAAGCTAAAGCAGATTTATTTATCTCTATCCATTGCGATGCGCATAGTTCGAATGCTTACGGAGCTGGAACATTTGTTTTAGGTCTGCATGCAAATCAAAGAAATTTTGAAATTGCTAAAAAAGAAAATTCAGTTATTTTTAAAGAAGATAATTATGAGCAAAAATACGATGGATTTGATCCGAATTCACCAGAATCGGTCATAAGTTTAGTGCTTATGCAGGAAGACTATCTGGATCAAAGTATTATGATAGCTGATTTAATACAAAAAGCTTTTGTTTCTGACTTGAAAAGAAAAAACAGGACAGTAAAACAAGCTGGATTTATAGTCTTAAAATACACTTATATGCCTAGTGTTTTAGTAGAAACAGGATTTTTAACAAACAAAAAAGAAGGAGCATATTTAAATTCAAAAAAAGGTCAAAAAGAAATATCTAAATCAATTAGTAAAGGTATTTTAAGATATAAGAGTTCAATTAATTTTTATGAAAATGAAAAAGATCTTTCAAGTAATTTATCCAGTACTAAAAATGAAGATTATTTTTTAAAAATTCAAATTGCTTCAAGTTCTAAAAAAGTTGTATTAAAATCATACAATTTTAAAGGTTTAAATAATCTTAGTTATTCGCTAAAAGATAATTTATACCGTTATTATTTTGAAAAGACTCAAGAATACAATCAAGCTAAGATGATGTTGAGAAAAGCTATTGAAAGTGGCTATAAAGATGCATTAATCGTTGGTTTTAAGAACGATAAAAGAATTACAATAGAAGAATATTTATCTTCTTATAATAATTAAGTTTTGATGAAATAATTCATAACTTTGAATAAATCAATTTTACAATTTGAAAAATAAAAATGAAATAAAAACAGGAATATTAGTCATTACAGGTATTTGCTTATTCATTTTTGGCTTTAGCTATTTGAAGTCTAATGATATATTTGTAAGTGACAGAACATTTTATTCTGTTTATGATGATGTTGAAGGTGTTGTTAATGGAACACCTGTTACTGTTAATGGATATCCTGTTGGGAGTATCATAGATATTTCTTTTTTTAATAATAATCGCTTACTTGTTAAATTTAGAGTTGAAAATGATATTAATTTTTCGGTGAATAGCATTGCACAGATTTATGAAACTGGACTTATTGGTGGAAAAGCTCTTGCAATTATTCCTGCAATGGATAATAGTAGAGTAGCTGTTTCTTTAGACACCTTAAAATCTTCTGTTGCACCTGGTTTAACAGAGCTTGTGAATCAAAAACTTACTCCTTTACAAGAAAATATTGAAACAATGATTTTAAGCGCAAATGATGTTTTAGAAAAAATTAATTTAGTTTTTGACGATCCAACTAGATCAAATTTAAGAACAAGTGTTTCGGATTTTTCTGAAACAATTACAGATTTAAAAGAAACAAGTGCTTTGATAAAATCAATAGTAAAATCTAATAAGATTAGTATAAATAACTCAATTAAAAATATTAATAATATTTCTAGTGATCTTTCTTCAATTTCTAGTACAATTAAATCTAGTGATTTAGAATTAACTCTAAATAATTTAAAATCATCATCTGATAATTTATCTATAGTATTAGATAATATTAATAATGGTAATGGATCAATTTCAAAATTAATTTCTAGTGATTCTTTGTTTAATAACTTAAATGAAGCTTCTAAATCAATTGATCTTTTACTAGAAGATATCAGAGTTAACCCAAAAAGATATATTCATTTTTCAGTTTTTGGAAAAAAGAATAAACCTTATAATTCAAAATAGCTTGTAATTTATTATGCATGCATAATAAATTTTTAATAGTTTTGTAAAAATATTTTAATTATTTATCATTTGACAAACTATATTCCAAATATAATTTTTGCAACATTATTTATTATTGCTATTTATTTTTTTACTAAAAATGTTAAAAAAATAATTAGGAATATTAATATTGGTATAAGTATAGATAGATCTGATAATAAAAAACAAAGATGGATTCAAATGTTAAAAATTGCATTTGGACAATCTAAAATGATAGACAAACCAATTGTAGGAATTCTTCATATTGTAGTGTATGTTGGTTTTTTAGTAATAAACATTGAGTTATTAGAAATTTTATTTGATGGTTTTTTTGGAACTCATAGGGCTTTTGCCCCATATCTTGGATCTTTTTATAATTTTTTAATTGGTTTCTTTGAGTTATTTGCTTTTCTAGTTATCATTTCAGTAATAATATTTTGGATAAGAAGAAACATTATTAATATAAAAAGGTTTTTTAGTGCTGAAATGAAAGGATGGCCTAAAAATGATGGAAATATTATTTTATATGTTGAGATTGTACTAATGGGTTTATTTTTAACAATGAATGGCGCAGATCTTTGGATTCAACAAAATGCACCTGATTTAAATTATATTAATGCCGGTTGGTTTCCAGTTAGTCAATTTTTGCTTCCTTTATTTGATGGATTTTCCTCTCAAGTAGTTTTGATAATTGAAAGAACAGCATGGTGGTTACACATTACAGGAATCTTATGTTTTTTAAATTATTTATATTATTCAAAGCATCTACATATACTTTTGGCATTTCCCAACACCTACTTTGCTAATTTAAGCCCAAAAGGAAAATTTTCTAATTTAAAATCTGTTACTAATGAGGTTAAAATGATGCTTGACCCAACATCTGATCCCTTTGCTGCTTCATCTGACGGGGAGATTGCTAAATTCGGAGCTTCAGATGTTTTTGATCTCAACAAAGTTCAGTTGTTAAATGCATATACTTGTACTGAATGTGGAAGATGTACAAGTGAATGCCCTGCTAATCAAACTGGAAAAAAACTTTCCCCTAGAAAAATCATGATGGATACTAGGGATAGAATGGAAGCAGTTGGAAAAAATATTGATACTAACAAAGGTGAGTTTGTGAGTGATGGTAAAGAGTTGCTTAGTGATTATATAACAAAAGAGGAGTTATGGGCTTGTACATCCTGTAATGCCTGTGTTGAAGCTTGTCCTATCGGGATTGATCCTCTCTCTATAATAATAGACATGAGAAGATATTTAGTAATGGAAAAATCAGATGCTCCGTTAGAACTTAATAATATGATGTCTAATATTGAAAATAATGGTGCACCTTGGCCTTTTAATCAAATGGACAAGCTTAATTGGAAAAATGAAATTTAATTTTTTAATATATATAAATGAAAAGAGAAGACGTTGACAAATTACTTAGTGAAAAAATGGAAGACGGCGAACATATTAGTCCGATCCTTCCGGATGGAATTAAAAACTATTTAATAGATATTGATGGTACTATATGTGATGATATTCCTAATGAAGAACCTGAAAGAATGGCTACTGCAAATGTTTATCCTGATGCACTAGTAACATTGAACAAGTGGTATGACGAAGGTCATATTATTTGTTTTTTCACTTCCAGAGTAGAGGAACATAGAAAAGTTACAGAAAACTGGCTTAATAAACATGGTTTTAAGTTTCATAGTATGGTTATGGGTAAACCAAGAGGAGGTAATTATCATTGGATTGATAACCATTTAGTTAAAGCTACAAGATATAACGGTAAGTTTACTGACTTAATTGACAAGGAAGTTACAATTGAAGTTTTTGACGATGGTCATAATGAATAATAATGAAAAAAATAGAAATTCATACTGTTTCAGAATTAATATCTCAAGGAAAGACACCTGAAATCTTATTTTGGGTTGGCTGCGCAGGTAGTTTTGATGATAGAGCAAAAAAAATCACTAAAGCATTTGCTAATATTCTAAACCAAGCTAATGTTTCTTTTGCTGTTTTAGGTAGTGAAGAAGGTTGTACTGGAGATCCAGCTAAAAGAGCAGGCAATGAATTTTTATTTCAAATGCAGGCTTTAACAAATATTGATGTTTTAAACGGTTATAATATTAAGAAAATTGTCACTACTTGCCCTCACTGTTTTAACACCCTCAAAAACGAATATCCTGAACTTGGAGGTAATTATGATGTTATGCATCACACTCAGTTTATTAAATCATTACTCAATGATGGAAGAATTACTGTAAAAGGGGGAGCTTTTAAAGGAAAAAGAATAACTTTTCATGATCCATGTTATTTAGGTAGGGCAAACAATGTATATGAAGCACCAAGAGATGTTTTGAAAAAACTTGATGCAGAACTTTTTGAAATGAAAAGTTGTAAGCAAAAAGGGCTTTGTTGTGGAGCAGGTGGAGCACAAATGTTTAAAGATTCTGAAAGTGGAGATAAGGAAGTTAATATAAAGAGAACCGAAGAAGCTCTAGAGACAAAACCAGATATAATTGCTGCAGGATGTCCGTTTTGTAATACTATGATTTCAGATGGTATTAAAAATAAAAAAAGAGAGGATAAAGTTGAGGTGTTAGATATAGCTGAGCTCATTAATAATGCTACAGATTTATGATACTTCCTTTCAACAAAATGCCTGTTGATTCACGAATTTGGATTTATCAGTCAGATAGAAAATTTAATGTATTAGAACTTATTGAAATAAAAAATAAACTAACTGAATTTTTAGAAAAATGGACTGCTCATGGAAGTGATTTAAAATCTAGTTTTGAAATAAATTATGATAGATTTATAATTATAGCTCTAAACGAAAAATCAACAAAAGCATCAGGTTGTTCAATTGATTCTTGTGTTCATTTTATTCAACAAATTGAAAAAGATTATAATTTAAATTTAATGGACAAAATGAACGTTGCTTTCAAACAAGGAGAATACATTTCTTATAAATCTATTGTTGAATTTAAATCTTTAATAAAAAACAAATCAGTTTCTAAAAACACTATTGTTTTTAATAATCTAGTTGTAGACATTAATGATTATAATAAAAACTGGGAAGTTCCAGTTACTAATAGTTGGCATTCGAGGTTCTTTTGATAGCCGTTAACATTACATTTATCTAAAAACTCTAAATACAAAAACTATTTTTTTTAAATTTAT
>CESJ01020387.1_pt1 | contig 11966 bp, 14 predicted proteins | sample 356311 | NCBI WGS metagenome assembly CESJ01 (sample SAMEA2621487, study PRJEB7988) | marine metagenome | biome: marine biome (ENVO:00000447); feature: surface water layer (ENVO:00002042); material: "saline water (ENVO:00002010), including plankton (ENVO:xxxxxxxx)" | depth 5 m
GTGTTAACTTTTGCCGCGCGCTCGTCGGGAAACTTCGCAAATGCCATGTCTGGCACCACGCGCGCTCTGGTCAATAATATGGTGACTGGTGTCAGCGTCGGGTTCGAAAAAAAGTTAGAACTAGTGGGTGTCGGTTACCGCGCCCAGGTACAGGGCAGCAACGTTAATTTAACGCTGGGGTTCTCGCACCCAGTGGTGTATGCATTGCCCGAGGGTGTGACTGCCGAGACGCCCAGCCAGACCGAGGTATTGTTGAAGTCTTCGGACAAGCAAAAACTGGGTCAGGCCGCCGCAGAGATTCGCGCGTTCCGGCCACCGGAGCCCTACAAAGGCAAAGGTGTGCGGATAGATGGTGAGCGCATAAGACGCAAAGAAGCTAAGAAAAAGTAACAGGGTGAGATGATGAGCGACAAAAAAGTTTCCCGCCAACGCCGAGCTCGGCGAGTGCGAATGAAGATCCGCGAGTTGGGTGCTACGCGCCTGTGCGTCAATCGAACCCCGCGGCACATCTATGCGCAGGTCATAGGCGCCAACGGTGATCGTGTGGTGGCCAGCGCATCGACGCTGGAGGAGGGGTTGCGTTCGGGTAGCACCGGTAACGCCGAAGCGGCCGCTGTGGTTGGCAAGTTAGTTGCCGAGCGCGCAGTCGCGGCTGGGGTTAAACAGGTGGCGTTCGATCGCAGCGGTTTCAAATATCACGGCCGGATCAAGGCCTTGGCAGACGCCGCGCGTGAAGCCGGCCTTGAATTTTAATAGGTAGATAAGGTATGGCTTTCACAGATCAAAGAGATTCTGCAGCTGAAGGAATGATGGAGAAGCTGGTACAGGTCAATCGCGTTGCGAAGACCGTAAAAGGCGGTCGCATATTTGCCTTTACTGCGCTGACGGTGGTCGGCGATGGCAAAGGCAAGGTCGGTTTCGGCCGCGGTAAAGCCCGCGAGGTGCCACAGGCGATACAAAAGGCTATGGAAGCCGCGCGTCGCAACATGATCGACGTGTCATTGGATGGTTCAACCATTCAGTACCCGATCAAGGGCATCCATGCTGCTTCTAAGATATACATGCAACCGGCGTCCGAGGGTACTGGTGTCATTGCCGGTGGTGCAATGCGCGCGGTGTTGGAATTGGCCGGGGTGCAGAATGTTCTAGCTAAGTGCTATGGCTCTACCAATCCGGTTAACGTGGTTCGCGCGACCTTCAATGCTCTGCAAAACATGCGCTCGCCGGACGACGTGGCGGCCAAGCGTGGTAAGTCAGTAGAAGAGATTCTAAACTAGAGGCCGGAGATTCTCGGCGCGGTGGAAAAATATCATGGCAAAAGAAAAAACAATCAAAGTGACTCTGACCAAGAGCACCATTGGGCGATTGAGAAATCATAAGGCGTGCGTTACAGGTCTAGGATTGCGCCGCATTGGGCACAGCGTGCAGGTAGAAGATACTCCGTCGGTGCGCGGCATGATTAATAAAGTCAACTATATGTTGCAGGTAGAGGAAGCGTAGCATGCGTATGAATACGTTGAGCCCGGCACCGGGTCGTATAAAAGTCGGCAAACGCGTCGGTCGTGGGAAGGGCAGTGGGATGGGTAAGACCGCTGGTCGAGGCCATAAGGGCCAGAAGTCGCGTAACGGTGGGTCGGTGCGGCCTGGATTTGAAGGCGGCCAGATGCCCTTGCAAAAGCGCCTACCAAAGTACGGCTTTACGTCGCGTTTGGCTGCGGTCACCGCTGAAATTCGCCTGTCGGAGCTCAACCTGATTGCCGGTGATGTGGTAGATATCGAATCGCTGCGCGCCGCAGGCTTGATCAACAACAGTATTCGTCGCGCTAAGGTTTTTGCCTCTGGTGAAGTCAATAAAGCGCTTACACTGCGCGGTGTTGGAGCGACTAAAGGCGCGCTGGCGGCGATTCAAGCGGCTGGCGGAAGCTTAGCAGAAGCATCAATAGCAGACGCGTAATAAGAGAAGAACTATGGCCATGGCAGGTGCAGCAGCGTTGGGTAATCAGAAGGGCTTGGGCGAGCTTTGGGCTCGTCTGCGCTTTCTTTTTATGGCGATTATCATCTATCGCATCGGTACCCACATACCGGTACCTGGATTCGACCCCGATCGCCTCGCTGAACTGTTCAACCAAAATCAGGGGACATTCCTCGGTTTGTTTAACATGTTTTCTGGCGGAGCCTTGGAGCGTATGAGTATTTTGGCGCTTGGCGTGATGCCATATATTTCGGCCTCGATAATCATGCAGCTATTGGCAGCCACCGTGCCGGCGCTTGAGCAGCTTAAGAAAGAGGGAGACGCCGGTCGCCGTAAAATTAACCAGTACACTCGCTACGGCACGGTTATGCTGGCGTTGGTGCAAGGTACTGCGATGTCGGTTGGCTTTGCCTCGCAGGGTCTCGCCTACGAAATCAACACGCTGTTTTACATGGTAGCAATCTCGTCACTGGTCGCGGGCGCAGTATTCTTAATGTGGCTTGGCGAGCAGATTACTGAGCGCGGTATTGGCAACGGTATATCGATGTTGATTTTTGCAGGCATCGTCGCCGGTATCCCGGGCGCGATCGGTCAGGCGCTCGAGTCCGCGCGCCAGGGTGATATCAATCCCATTATGCTGGTGTTCGTTTTGATTATTGCCATCGCAGTGGTCTATTTCGTGGTCTTTATTGAACGTGGCCAGCGCCGTTTAACGGTTAATTACGCTCAGCGTCAAGGTCGGCAAGCTTACAACGCTCAGGCGTCACACTTGCCCCTCAAAGTTAATATGGCTGGTGTTATCCCGGCTATCTTCGCCAGCAGTATGCTGCTCTTTCCTACGTCGATAAGCCAGTGGTTTGGCCAGGGTGCTAATGCGCCGGCGTGGCTCCAGGATTTAGCCATATTGATTGGTCCGGGGCAGCCGCTATATATTTTACTGTTCTCTTCATTGATCATCTTTTTCAGCTTCTTTTATACTGCGTTGATGTACAATCCACGCGAAGTGGCTGATAACCTAAAACGCGGGGGGGCGTATCTGCCGGGAATTCGTCCCGGAGAGCACACCGCTAAGTACATCGACAGCGTAACGACTCGATTGACGCTGATCGGTGGTATCTACATCACATTGATTTGTCTGATGCCACAATTTTTAAACGTGTATTTCAACGTGCCCTTTTATCTGGGCGGTACTTCGTTGTTGATTGCGGTTGTTGTGACCATGGATTTTATGGCGCAGGTGCAGTCGCACTTGATGTCACAACAATATGATTCGCTTATGAAAAAGGCCAACCTCAAAAACGTTGGCCGCAAATAGGGAGAGGATGCTATGAAAGTTCGTGCATCGGTTAAAAAGATTTGTCGTAATTGTAAAGTTGTCCGTCGCAAGGGTGTGGTGCGGGTTATATGCAGCGTTGAGCCGCGACATAAGCAGCGACAGGGTTAGAACGGTTGATTTTTACAATGTCTATCGGTATCCTTCCTCGCCGTTTTGCAGACTACCTGCTGACGGCTAGAGGTTGCCTAAAAACTTACAGTATAGTGGAGTAATGTGAATGGCCCGTATTGCCGGTGTCAACATCCCCGATAACAAGCATGCCGTGATCTCACTGACCTACGTGTTCGGTGTCGGTCGTCCAACCGCCAGGCGCATTTGCGCAGAGGTCGGTATTGGTGAAATGACGAAAATTTCCGAGTTAGACGACAGCGAACTCGACAAGCTTCGCGCCGCCGTTGGCGAGCGAGAGGTTGAGGGCGATCTGCGTCGTGAGGTGAGCATGAGTATCAAGCGGTTGATGGATCTAGGTTGTTACCGAGGTCTACGACATCGCCGTAACCTGCCAGTGCGTGGGCAGCGCACCAAGACCAATGCACGTACCCGCAAGGGACCTCGCCGTCCCATCAAAAGATAATTCTTAGGATCATTTTGTAATGGCAAAAGTAGCAACCAAAGCGACCCGTAAGAAGGTCAAAAAGACCGTAGTGGACGGAGTAGCGCACATTTACGCTTCGTTCAATAATACTATTGTGACCATCACTGATCGGCAGGGCAATGCTCTTTCGTGGGCTACGGCCGGCGGATCGGGTTTTCGCGGGTCGCGCAAAAGTACGCCTTTTGCAGCTCAGGTGGCTGCAGAGCGCGCCGGTGAGGCGGCCAAAGATTATGGACTGAAGAACCTCGACGTCCAAGTCAAAGGCCCTGGCCCGGGTCGCGAGTCGGCTGTGCGCGCACTCAACAGTGCCGGTTACAAGATCACCAACATTACGGATGTTACGCCGGTACCACACAACGGCTGTCGCCCACCGAAAAAGCGCCGCGTTTAAGCGAGCGGTCGAGAGAGATATAATATGGCTAGATACCTAGGACCCACCTGTAAATTATCCCGCCGGGAGGGCACTGATCTGTTCCTCAAGAGCGGTGTTCGCCCACTTGAGTCAAAGTGCCGTGCCGACAGCGCACCGGGGCAACATGGTCAGCGACGTGGGCGCCTGTCGGACTACGGCGTGCAGTTGCGTGAGAAGCAAAAGGTTCGCCGCATCTATGGGGTGCTCGAAAAACAGTTCCGTAATTATTACAAAGCCGCGGCTAGCATCAAGGGTAACACCGGTGAAAACCTGCTGACCTTATTGGAACAGCGACTCGACAACGTGGTCTACCGTATGGGCTTTGGTTCGACCCGCGCTGAGTCTCGCCAGTTGGTTGCGCACAACGCGATCACGGTAAACGGGCAAAAGGTCAATATCCCGTCGTACAAGGTGCAGGAGGGCGATCTGGTTGGTCTGCGTGAGAAATCTAAAAAGCAGTTGCGGGTGCAGACCGCCCTACAATTGGCTGCCCAGCGCGGCGTCGGTGAGTGGTTGAACGTCGACAACAGCAAGATGGAAGGTACTTTTATGCGCAATCCTGATCGCGCGGACCTGCCGGCTGAAATAAACGAGAACCTGATTGTTGAACTTTACTCTAAGTAATTAACGCTTAGCCTTTACAGGTAATACTATGCAAAACTCTGCAACTGAATTCTTGACGCCCCGCAATATCGAAGTCACGTCGCACAATTCGACGCATGCCAAGATTGTTCTCGAGCCATTGGAAAGAGGCTTTGGGCACACTTTGGGCAACGCGCTACGGCGTATTTTGTTGTCTTCTATGTCGGGATGCGCGATTGTAGAAGCTGATATCGAAGGGGTTGAACACGAGTACAGCACCATCGAGGGCGTGCAAGAAGATGTGATGGAAATCATCCTCAACCTGAAAGGTGTTGCGGTGGTGATGGAGGGGCGTGATGAGACCACCCTGACGCTCGACGTGACCGGCCCAGGTCAGGTATTGGCTGGCGACATTCAGGTTGATAATCACGTTGAGATCATTAACCCCGAACACGTGATAGCGAACATTTCAGGCAAAGCACGGCTGCACATTGAACTTAGAATTGAACGTGGACGCGGCTACCAGCCGGCTGATTCGCGGGTGGTCGACGAGGAAACTCGCACCATTGGACGCCTCAAGATCGACGCGACCTTTAGTCCGGTATACAGCGTCGCCTACAGCGTTGAGAATGCGCGGGTTGAGAACCGTACCGACCTCGACAAGTTAGTTCTCGAGTTGGAGACCAACGGCACCATCGATCCCGAAGAAGCCATTCGGCGCGCCGCGACTATCTTGCAGCAGCAGATGGCGGTGTTTGTCGACCTTGAGGGTGAGACCGCCGCTGAACCTGAAGAGGAAGAGGATGAGATTGATCCAACGCTTCTGCGTCCAGTCGATGACCTAGAGCTCACAGTACGCTCGGCGAATTGTCTCAAGGCCGAGAGTATTTATTACATAGGTGATTTGATTCAACGCACCGAGGTGGAGCTGTTAAAGACACCCAATCTCGGTAAGAAGTCGCTCACCGAAATTAAGGATGTGCTTGCCTCGCGCGGTCTATCCCTCGGTATGCGCCTAGAAAACTGGCCTCCCGCAAGCCTCAAAAGCGAGCGCGAACTAGTATAGATTTAGAATTGGGCCCGGCGGGCTCAAAACGCCTATTAATAAAGGAAATAAACCATGCGTCATCGCTATAGTGGCCGCAAACTAAATATGACCAGCTCGCATAAGCGGGCTATGTTTCGCAATATGACGGCGTCGCTGGTGGAGCATGAGCTGATCAAGACGACACTACCCAAGGCCAAGGAACTACGGGGCTTTGCCGAACCTTTGATCACGCTGGCCAAGCAAGATAGTGTCGCTAATCGGCGTCTGGCGTTCGATCGACTACGCAGCAAAGCGACGGTTGGCAAGTTATTTTCTGATCTTGGGCCGCGCTATCTCGAGCGCCCGGGCGGTTACTTACGAATCCTTAAATGCGGGCGTCGTAGTGGCGACAATGCGCCTATGGCCTACGTCGAGTTGGTCGATAGACCCATTGCCGAGGTTGTCGAAGAGGTCGTCGAAGACTAGGTTCAGTAGACGCGTTTTGTTGTGCGCGGAGTAAGAATCGAATTTGGGGTTGTGCGTGGTTGTCACTTCTAGCCAGTGTTGCTTATGCTGGCATCTTGGCGGCCCATTCAGCACAATGGGTATGTCGTGTTTTAGCTTCATTGCAACGCAGAAACGACGGCGCCTAACATGCTCGACGTAATGAAGTTCACTGCCCCCAAAAAACTATATGTGAGAGCCCCATTTGTTAGGGCGTTCTGCCTAAAGTCGCCTGCGGGTTTGCCGATGCCTCGGGTTGGCCCCCTTTTAGCATAAGATACCCTCTAAACAACAATCATTTTGTGCGTGGAAGGCCTGGCTATGCGAAATCTGTCGGGCTAAAAGAGGGCTAGCTAACCATATCCTCCGAGCTGAAAATATTGGCATTTATGTGCAGTCGGTCGGGCTTGAGTCAATACGCCGACCTAGTCTGAGACTTCATTTAAGCGGCATTGGTGGTGCGATATCTGGTCATGTTCTCTACTCAATAATTTTGCTTATGCGGCTGACTCTGGTTTAGGCGTTAGCAAGCAGGTGCGGTTGAACGGACGCACAAAGTAGCGAAGTCCAGGCCCCTGGATGCCACGCAGATTCTATCGTCAGATATCGCAGTGCGACCCTCAGAGTTATCCATCACGCACTCCGCCCACGGAACCCCAGCGGCCACTAACACCAACGCGGTTGACCTCCACCCATCGCTGATAGCGGCAGCACCACGCTGTTGCCAGCTATCAGATGATAATCTCGCCAGCTGACGCAGTCGAGCGCATCCGAAATCGCCTGGATATGGCGACTTAGTCCGTCGTGACAGGGGTACATAGCCCGTCCCAAGAGAAGGTGTGGCAATCCAAGGCCGCTTTAATCGGCGTTTTACCGTTGTCATTACCCATTTTCTCGATGATTTAGTGGTTACGGTCCCTTCGTTGGGGAACGGAAAGCCGACCAATGATGTTCTATTCCGGCTATTAGCGCTTTGTTCCACTTGGTCGAAACACACTGAAAGCCTTGCTGGCGGTCTTATTAAGCTGATTTTTACCTCCCAATATGTCGCGTGATATCGATCCGTTAGCGAGTTAAACGTGTTTTAATTTTAACCAGCCATGAGCTATATATCTCGCTTGATCTTAATTAAAACTTTGTGACGAAGTACTCACTTCTGATATAAGTTTGTCGATAAACCGTCACAAATGACCCGCGACTGTATAAATGATTAAATTTTCTGATACAGTCGAAAAATGGACGTAAAAAATGAGTCCTTCGTCAAGCTCTAATATTGACCGATAATAACTGAAATAATAACGGCAAGTTACTGAAGAAAGCTATAATTTAAATTGATTAATCGGGAGACAAAACAGGACTAGATGGAGTTTAAAATCACTTTTTTTGTTGCTCGCAAGATTTCTATTGCGAGCAAAGATTTAAGGGCTTGGATAGCTTTGTTCAATACCAAGCAAAGGATTGCTGATGCAAAAGTATATTGTCACAGTGCTGCTATGTACCCTCTTAGGGTCGGCGATAGAGGCTCGAGGGGCGGCGATATACGCCCAACCAGAAGTCAATAATCGCCCTACGCAGGGTCCCATCGTAGAGCGTCATGGCGGTTTGTCAGGTGTCGCCAATGCGATGGCGGATGAGCACTCCGATGCTCCCAGTGGTTTGACTCAAATCGGCACCGGTGTTCATAGTCTGGTTGGCGAGATTGGTCGTATGCCGCTGGCATCGGTACTTGCAGGTATCGTGCCTGATAATTTTCGCGTGCTGCTCGACGATCCCAACTTACTCCTTGGCGTTCAAGTATCCTGGCGTAACCAGCAACCACTGAACGAGGTTTTGACTGAGGTTGCGGTTGAATACGGCATCGACTTTACGCTCGACTGGACTCAGCGCGCGCTGTTGGTATCGCAGCGCGATTTCAATACACGACCGGCGAGCGCGAGCACGCAACGGCCGCGCCTGATCACCGGGCCCTTGGTTACACCGAATGGCTCGAGGCGCGGCCCGACACTGGGATCAACGTTGCGACCAAACCAAGTCACCGGCAGTTGGTCGGCCCCGACCTCGATCTTTATTCCGTTCGCGCTGGGTTCAGCGATCCGCGTGGTCGAGCCTTCGCTAATGCCGACAGCTAAGGCGGCAGCGCTTGAGGCAGCGGCACTGGGGTTGCCTATTAACGTTACCGGTATTAGCCACGCTACCGACGGGAGTACCCCGCGAAAGCGCTTGGTCGGGTACGCCGAGCAACGCGCCCAATGGGTTGCCGACCGCCTAGTCGCAGCGGGTGTCGACCGACACCGGTTGCACCTCTCCACCAGCGTGGCGCGTGAGGCTAACACGTTGCGCGCTGGGGTTCAGCTGCGTGCGACGACCGGTTCGATGGTGCCCGTTGCTGAGGTCGCTTATCATCGGATTGTGACTACTGCTCCCACCATCAAGCCAACCATCGATAGTTCCACCGACGACACTCTCGAGTCAATCGATGCAAAAAAAATCACTAAGAATTCTACCCGAGTAGGCTTGTCTGTTGCATTGACCGGGGTGTCTTCTGCTACCGATCTGGGTTCGGCAGATGGCTACCGATCGGCCGAGAGCCGCGTCAGCGAGGCACTGCGACTCGCCGATCGTACTGCGGGTGTTATCGATACCGACAGTTTTGATTTGCAGGCGCTGCCGCCCGATATACCGCGTTCGTCAGCCAATCGACAACACCCCTATTGCGGGCGCATTGACATGATCGAGGGCAGCCTGAGGTTAAACATCGACACCAACATTAGTCGTTGTGGCTATGCCATTGGGCGCTGGCACTTTTATAGCGGCAACCAGGTTGTCGATTGGCTGATCGATCAACCCATCAGCGCCTCAAGCGCATCCGATATCGATGGCGTACTGGGGTATTTCCAGAACCAATATAATCTTTTGTGGCAGCTCCGCGGTCGGCGTGTGGACTTTGCCGAATACAGGCGCGACTTATGATAGGCGTCGCGCGCTATGCGCAATCGCTAGCGGCTGAACGGCAACCGACACAGAGTTTGGCAGCGATTGCCAGGCGCCCGGTTCAATGTATTGGGCTGCTACTCGCGTTATTCAGCGCTGGCTGCGGTAATTATCACGTCGGCTCCGAGAACTCGGTGGCCGCCGACTTGCACCGCCAAGCGCAGGACCTCGACGCGCTGCGCGATCAGGGCGTCGGCGCGGTCACCCAAGTGGTGCCAAAAAAAGCACATCTCGAACGGGTATTGGTACCTCAGGACGCTCCTTGATTGGCCTATCCAGCGACCGCCGCGTATCTTGACGCCTACCCCAAGGTGGTACTTGCGGGCTTACTTGGAGAGCACCCCGTGGTTTATCAACTGTCGCGACCGGAATCGACGCCGCGGGTCAGTCATACCGGTGGTGAGGCGACGCTCAAAGACTACTTGGATGCGATCATGCTACAAACGAACTGGAGTTACCGATTGCACAGTGGGGTGATGATCGTCAGCGACATACTAGCGCGCGAATTTCGCTTATTGGTGCCGCCCGGCGCGCGCAGTTACCACCTCGGCAAGAGTTCGCTCGAGGGTGATAGCGGCGGCGGCAGCAACGACCTATCTGGCGGTGAAGACCCCTATGAAGCTCTTGCCAGCGCCATGACCTCGCTCGGTTTTGAGGGTGGCGAGGGCGATGATCAGCAAGATTCAGACGAGGACAGGCGCGCAGGCAATCGTGATCAGCTAGACTTAGGCCGCAATGATTCGCGCGACTCTCGCCCTAGCGATGGCGTGGCCGGCCTGTTTGGCAGCCCCTTCGACTCCGCCGAGGATTCGAGCGGAGGTCAATCGGGTCGCCGCGACGAACCGGTGTTCGATCCGAACGCTATCGACGGCGCCAGTTTCGCGATCATGCAGTCGGTCGGCATTATGGTGGTGCGCGGTCGCCCCGATCAGGTGCGCGCTGCTGAGGATTTGGTGCGTTGGTTTAACGCCGGGCACAACAACAAGGCGGTGGTTGAGATCGCTATCTACGAAATCGACTTTCGGCGCAAGAACCAGCGCCAATTGGACATTAGCTTACTCCGCTCCGCCGGCCTAGGCGCCGCGGTGTGGAGTAATGGGCCGAGTATTGATAGCGGCATCGGTAGCGGCGGTCTCTCGCTGCAATTAAATGACCCGAGGAGTCGACTACAGGGGTCAGCCGCGGTGCTCAATTGGTTGCGTCAACACGGTCATACCAGTACCCAGATCCATCGCCGCCTAGAATTAACCAACAACGAAGTGGCGACCATTTAGAGTCGCCGCACCAACCCCTACGTCGAGTCGCTGGAGCGCGAGTTGGTGACCCAAAACGACGTGTCTCGCTTTGAAACTCAAGTTGAACTCGGCGAGACCGATACCGGTTGGGCGATGAATATACTACCGACCATCGACAGCGGCACCCGCGATATCAGCATTCGTCTGAACCTGTCGCGCGCCACCTTGGTAAGTTATTTCGAGTATAACTTTGGCAGTGGCGACGGTGGCGTGTCTGGCTCGGTACCGGTGGTCGATAAGCAAAACGACGTCATTACCGTCGCGCTCCACGACGGCGAGGCAAAAATTATTACCAACGTGACGATCTCCGAGATCGCTGTGGAACGCGGTCAAACACCCTATCTACCCCTGGTTGGCGACTCGGTGCGCGACGATCAGCACAGTAAGGACTTTGTACTTTACGTGTCTGCGGTACTGGTGGACTGAGATGCCGATTCATACCGATCGCTTAAACGGGAAAAAGCTGCGCATTGCCTATAATGTTGACCAATACATGGTGGCGCCCGACATGTCTGGCTGGCACGCCAGTAAAACCTTGCGCGAGCGCGCCAAGCGCACCAACAGTCGCTTCGCATTGCGTATTGTCGAACCTCTCGAAGACGGCTCTCACGCCGATCTATTTCTATTTTCACCACGCCCCAGCGTGTCATTTTCGGCGCAATTAGAGCGCCAAAGTCAGGTGATCGCCGATTTGGCGACTACTATGAAGTCGTTCTCGGTGGTTATTGCGCTGGATCGACGGATCTATATTGCCGACATCGCCGAGGGCTTTATTCAAAAGGAGCGCTTTCTGCGTCGACCAGAGGCGGTGGTTACCATCGAGGCATTAGTTGCGCAGCAGATCGAGGTGTTGGTGATGGCTTCAGGCGGCACATTGACCGAGGCCGTTGAGGCACTGCCCGGCGTGCAGTCGCTGCAAGTCGATTATGATCTCGACGCCAAGATCTACCGTTACCGTCGCTTGAGTACGACAATGTTGGGCTCCGGTTTATTTCATCCGACCCCGGTATGGATCTCCGCTGTGCTGGTCCTGGCGTTTGGCTCTCAGGCGATGAATCGCCACTACCAAGCCCTCGATCGGGAAGCATTGGCGGCGACAGAGCGCCGTCAATTGGCAGAGTACAGCGCCTATCAAGCAGATTTTTCGGCGCGCCAATCGATGCATCAGCTGGCTGATATTTTTGATCAGGTACAGTATTCGGGTATCGACCTCAACGGTCTCAAGGCGTTTATTTGGGAGCGCGGGCAGTTG
>CESJ01101933.1_pt1 | contig 11959 bp, 6 predicted proteins | sample 356311 | NCBI WGS metagenome assembly CESJ01 (sample SAMEA2621487, study PRJEB7988) | marine metagenome | biome: marine biome (ENVO:00000447); feature: surface water layer (ENVO:00002042); material: "saline water (ENVO:00002010), including plankton (ENVO:xxxxxxxx)" | depth 5 m
TCATGATTAATTCGTATTTAAATTTGAGTTCTTATATGAGGTGATCTGGCATATAAAGCTACCATAGGAAGAATTAGCAGGCCGAAAACAAATTGTTGTCCTTCATAGCTTAATCCAATGCCTACTAAAAATGATGATAGAACTTGTAAAACAAGGACACCAATAACTGTAAATCCATAACCTCCTTTGCCTCCAAGAAGTGAAGTGCCACCAACCACAACAGCGGCTATTGTTTGAAAAAGATAAGGTCCACCAACACCAACAAAACCACCACCACTCCATCCTAAAAGTAAAACACCAGTTAATGCAGAAACAAATCCTCCTATTGCAAATGCCCCTATCCAATAAGCTCTCTCTGATATAGATAGTCTTGCAGCAGCTGTTCGATTTCCACCTACTGCGTACAGGTTCCTACCCCAAGTCGTATTTGATAGTGCGATAATCATAAGGATCGATGATACAACCCAAATTACAACAACAGGCGGGATGCTGATACCAATAAAAGTTCCATTTGTTGCAGCTATATTAGACAACCATTTTGGTACTACACCAAAAACGCTTCCTCCAAAATCTGAACCAATAGTTGTTAAGGCTTGAACAGCTCCAGTAACTACAAACCCAACACCTAGAGTTAAGATAAGGGCTTGACCTTGAATGCGAAAACTTAATAAGCCATTAACTATTCCAACACCTAATCCCATTAATAAAACAGCAACTATGCAGATCCATGGAGGTATTCCTAGTGTGATTAAATACATTAAACCAATATTTGCCGCTCCAATTACAAAGCTAACTGATAAATCTAATCCACCTAATAATACAACAAGTGTTTGTCCAATACATGCAAGGCCAAGAAATGATGCAAAAAGAAGCATTGATTTAAGGTTCAAAGTCGATATAAAGCCATCTACAATTAATGAGCCCATAATAAAAAGTCCAATTAATACTGCTAATCCCATGAGCGCGCTTTTATTATTTTTCGCAACTGAGTTGGTAATGATTAGTATTAAGAGAGTTAGAAAAAATACCACCAATGAAAGTATATTTTGCCATTGAAAAAAATTATCCATAGCAAAAGCAAGTGCAACAAATGCAACAATCATTGCTAATATGCCAACAATCGCACCCTTGTTACTTTTTATAAGGAAATTAAAGTAACTTTCAGTAATCTCTATATCTTGGATTTCTTGAATAGGCGCATTTTCTACTAATTGTGTATCTTCCTCTTTAAGGCTGTCAATGTATGTCCATCTTACTGAAAGGTGATGCCATCCCCATAGGATTGAGCCAAAGATTGCAACTGTATAAAGCATAACAAGTTGTGAAGGGGTGTTATCAATAAAGCCTAAAACAGCGCTTATAACTGAAACTATTAAGGCAACAATAAAGCCCAGCCATTTATAAAATGAAAAGGCGGCTTTTCCCATTCTATTAACGCGCATTTTTAACCCAATTATTTTGAAATATTTTCATTATTTATCCTTCCCATTTACTTATTGCATCATCTTTATGATCACCAATTATGTATGTGCTTATTATGTGCATTACATTTGGAGCAGAAATAATTGTAATTCCAATAATGACGATGAGTTTCCAAATTGGCACACCTATTGCATAAAATAAACCGCCCCAAGCTAGAATAGCAAAAGCAGCTATATACCAATATTTCCAAAAACTATTAAAACTAGTTTCTCCCATAGCAATGCGTAAAAATACTTGTAATAAAACAATAATGATAGCGATGTAGGCAATTTCAGTAATCAGTGCCATTCCACTGGCCTCAACATTCATCCTTAATGGTGCCATGTATTCGATAAATTTGACTGGTAAACTTTCTATTCCAGTAGGGATAATTGGGATTGAATAGTTCGTTAATGTACCCATATTAGAGCTCATACTATTGCCTATAAAGAAATACATAACAATTAAGAAAGTAATAGAGATTGCTCCAATAAAAATATTATTGATATTTTTTGTTTTTGTTTGGACTAAAGGTATAGTAATTGTGAAAAGAAGTGCTGAGACCATTAGAATTGCAAAAACTTCGCCTGAGAAACTACTTGTTAAATAACCTTTATCTGCATCTTGAAAAAATATAGCTCCAACTGCAATTAATGGCACTATTGAGATGCAAATTATCATTGCTAAGCGCTTGATACTATCTTTAACTCCTGGAAGCATTGTTAAGATTATTAATGATGACAGAAGCACTACCCCAATAAGACCAATTAAAAGATATGTTGTCTTACTTAATGCATTTATAGAAAAAAATGATTGTGATGAGTTAGAGATCTCTTCCATACTAAATATACTCATTGAATAATCAATCATAGCTGGCGAGAAAACTACTTCTGAAGAAGAGTCAGGATTAAATATCAGACCGAAAGCGGCAATTATTACAACAATCATAAGTCCAATCATTGGGCCACTTATATGCTTAAAAGCAACTTTAATAATATAGGCTGTGAGCGCCACCCCAATTATTATAAGAAACATAATTGTTCCTGCTGACATAGTTTCCTGTTCAACAGCAGCTACAAATGCCTTATATCTTTTTACTCCAAAAGATTTATCCATAGATACACTTACCATTACCCCTAATGAGACTATCCCCATTACTAAAAACACTAAGGATGGTGAAAGGCCTCGAGCCCGTTTTTGAAGAAATGGAATTGCAATACTAATTAATAATGAAACTACCAGCATAAGTCCATATGAAAAATCGGTAACGAAGCTCTGCATTTTTCCAAAGTTGAAAGTTGAAAGAGCAAATGTAATTAAAAAGATATTTAGTGATCCAAGGAGGGCGCCAAATGCACTTCCTCGACCTCCTGCTAAATTTGCTCCACCTAGAACAAGTGCGGTAACAGCCATTAATGTGTAAGTTGTTCCTTGACTTGGATCGCCAGAGCTAATTAGAGATGTAAATGTAATTGCTGCAAGTCCTGCATAAATACCACCTATAACATGAGCACCGATGCGAACCATATTGATATTAACTCCACTTGTGTAGGTAGCACGCTCATCAGAGCCCATCATTTTTAAATTACCCCAAAAGGCTGTTTGAGCAAGTAAATACCAACCTGCTGTTGCAACTATTAATATTACTAAAACGGGAGAAAAAATGGTAGTGCCAGCTCCCCAGCTATACATCCAATCAGGTGCTAAGCCAGATGGTCGAGGCATAATTATAAGATTCAATCCAACAAGTGAAAGGTAGCCACTTAATGACACAATAATTGGTTGAACGCGAACAAATACAATTATTAAAGCCATTAGAACTTGGTAGGCAATACCAACTCCAATGGCATATAAAAAAATTGCAATTGGTGATTCAATTAAACCTAGCCCAATTAGTTGAATCATACCAACATTAATAAATCCAATTAATGGACCAATGGATAAGTCAACTCCCGCTCTTCCGGCCATCACAATTACTGTTAAAGCATAGGTTGCAAGTATTAGTGGAGCCACAACAATTATTAAACCACCAAATCCAGTGCTTGAAACCAAATAGGGGCCTCTAATAACTGCAAATATAAGTAATAGGAAAAATATTACTATAGGAACTATAAGATAAGTGCTAGCTCCAGAATTTGATTGTTGTTTTTTTATTAATTCCATTATCGTTAATAGTTTATTTGATGATATTCATTTATAACTGTCCTAATCTTTAGAGAATAATTTTTCAAATTTTTCTAAATCTTCTTTGCTATATTCTTGAGTATTTGAATTAATGCTCTTGTGATTTATATTATTAGAAGAGGTGATTTTTTTTCCTTCCAAACCTCTATCCATTTCTTTTTTAATTTCATTACTATTTGCGCCATTTTCAATTTTTTTGAATAACTCTTCGTCAGTAGCTGAGTAACCGTCTACTTTATTTGCCTGACTCAAAGTAATTTTTTGGTTAGATTTTTTTTTGAAATTCATTAATTTTTCAAACTGATTTGAATCATCTTTAGAATATTCAAAAGACTCAGTTAGTTCATCAGCTACTTTCTTTTCAACTTTTTCGCCATTATTATTTTGGTTATCAGAGGAATTAATTATTGAATTAAAATTCTCTTCATCTATAGGTGAGAAATCTTTCTTTGAAGATTTAGCTGACTCTTCAGCTTTAAGCTCATTTTTGAAATATTTACTTACGTTATATTCACTCATTTCATTCTCCATTTTTGTATTTTTAGGATATTGTGAGTTAACTAAATCCTTATGTTCTATTTCTGAGTTATCTTCATTTTGAATATGGCCAAACATCGACTCAAGAATCCCATCTGCATTAATTTTTTGATCCAAAAATGTCTCAAAAATACTTCCATTACGAAATACAATTACGCGAGAACAAAAGCCAATAAACTCTTCAAGTTCACTTGACATGTAAATGACTGAATTTCCTTCATCTGCAAATTCTCTCAATTGTTTATAAAGATCTCTTTTAGTTTGTAAATCTATTCCACGAGCAGGGTCTAACAAAACTAAAGTTTTAGGATGGGTGGAAAAGGCACGTCCTAGCATTACTTTTTGTTGATTTCCACCACTTAAAGACGTAATCATATTTTCTTTAGCACCTGCTTTAATTGCTAATCTCTCTACCTCCCAATCATAAATATCATTTATTGCTCCCCATTCAATAAGGCGTACTCCAGGAATATTAGTATTTTTATCGTACATAGAAATTCCTAAATTCTCAACAATACTTAGATTTGGTAAAATTCCTTCTCTTTTTCGATCCCCTGAAACAAATGCAATTCCATTTTTTTTTGCATCAGCAAGAGTGTTAATTGTAGAAAAATCATCCCCATGATTTGTACTCACTTCGGCAGCACCTTTTGATGCTGTTGAAATACCAGCTAATATTCGAACAAAATCATCTTGACCATGGCCATCTAGCCCAGTAATTCCAACTATTTCACCTTTATTTAATTCAAAATTAGAAGGATCACTTGTTGGCCAAACCTTCATATTTTGAGTTCTGAGAGCTACTTTTGAGTGAGATGATTTATGAGCTTCTTGTTTAATTGAATCTTTACTTTGATCTTTTCCTGTCATCAGCTGTAAAAGATTTTTTTCAGTAATTTGACTTTTTTCTAAAACACCAACATCCTTACCATCTCTCATAACAGTACAACGATCGCTAATTCTCACTAGTTCTGCAATCCTATGAGTTACTATTATGATTGCTGTGCCCTTATCACGTAACTCTCTCATCTTATTAAATAGGCGCTCTGTAGAGTCAAAATCTAAAGCCGCTGATGATTCATCTAGAATTAGAAGGTCAGGCTCACTTAGTAATCCTCTGGCAATAGTAATCCACGCTTTAGTACTTAATGGTAAATTGCCAGCTGGCATTAAAGGATCAATATCTTCATCAGCTAGTTCACTTAATAAAATTCTAGCTTTCTCTTGCTTGTCTTTATCCGACATTGATTTAGAAAAAAAGCCGTCAATACCAATAAAAAGGTTGTCAACTATTGATGCTTCATCTGCTACAAGTACCTCTTGAAAAACCATTGAGACACCTAAATCACGTGACTCCTTTGGTGTAGATGGATGATGGCCATTTATTGATACTTTTCCTGAGTCAATTGGAAGGACGCCTGCTAGTACTTTAGCTAATGTACTTTTACCACAGCCATTTCCACCAATAATTGCATGGATTTCACCAAAATAACCAGTAAAAGAAACATCATCAAGTGCTTTAGTGACTCCAAATGACTTGCTAACATTTTTAACATGTAGCTCACCTGGAAATTTGGTTAATACTTCTGGCAAATCTGAAGGATCATTTTCTAATGTCCTTTGTACTTGATCAGTCAATTAAATTTACCTCTAAATTGAAATAGGAATCACCTTAGACTTATGGCAATCTATTTAAATAGAAATTTTGATATAGATAAATTCTATTTTAAAACATCCAAAAGTATAGGTGTAGTTTACTACTATCAAATACCATAGTCAATAGTATGTATTGATTCTTATATTTTTTGTAGAGTAATGTTTATTAATGTTACAATCACGTACAAAAATACTGGTTAACTGGTATTTTTCTTGCTGTTTTTTCTATTTTGATATATTGGAAATATCTTGGATTTATTAATTAAATATAAATATGATTGAAATTTTTAATTATTTTTCAAAGCTAAAGAAATTCGTATCTAATTCTTTTATTAAAGCTGGAGTATTACCCTGGTTTCTGGGTGTGGCTCTAATTACCTTCTCTTTTGCTAGTGATAATTTTTTAACTACACAAAATATCCTAGGTGTTGCAAGACACTCATCAGATCTTATTCTAGTTGCAATGGCTCAGATGGTAGTTATGCTTACTGGAGGATTAGACTTCTCTGTTGGAGTAATTCTTGCAATGACCTCTGTAGTTGCATCAATTACAATGGTGGCTTTATGGTCTGGGTATGGCTCTGGTTGGGAGTCAATTTTTATAGGTTGCTTAGCAGGCCTTTTCGTAGGTGCTTGCATCGGCCTGGTCAATGGTCTTGGTGTTGCTTTTTTACGAGTTCCTCCATTCATAATGACTCTTGGAATGTCTTCAATTATATTTGGGTTAGCTCTTACAATTACTGGAGGAATACCAATCTATGGAATGCCTGAGTCATTTACAAATATTTTTGGCTACGGTACATTTCTAGGAATTTCTTTGACTATTTGGATCACTCTATTTTTTATTATTTTGGTTTACATATTTATAAATATGACAAAGATGGGGAGGTACTTTTATGCAATAGGTGGAAACATAAGAGCAGCTGAACTATCTGGTATTAATGTTCGAGTTTATATAGTAAGTGCCTATGTTTTTTCTGCGATTGTAACAAGTTTTGCAGCCTTACTAATTACTGCAAGGTTAGAGACTGGAGAGCCTAATATTGGTGCAAGCTATCCTCTACTTTCTATAGCCGCATGTGCAATTGGAGGTGTAAGTCTTCTTGGTGGTGTTGGAAGAGTACAAAATGTTGTTCTAGGGGCATTTTTTATCATCTTGATACAAAATGGAATGAACCTAATGAGAGTTGGTTCATATTTACAGATGGTTGTTATAGGTGTGCTTTTGATAGTAGCAATTAGTGCTGAATATTTTAGACAGCAAATGTTATCAACCATAAAGAGATAATGATTTTTTATTCATTAAATTTGAAGGTTTTTTTAGATTCTAAAATCTAAAAATTCATAATTAGTATATGAGAAAAATTAAAAAAAATTTCTTTAATAGGTTATCTCTTAATCAAAAAATCTTAACTTTAATCTTTATTGAGATAATTGCTTTTATTTCATTAATGCTTGTCGCTTTCTCACAAGTTTATACAGTTGGTAGTGAGACTAAACAAATGTCTTCTATCACGATTCCTTTGATTGAGTCAGTCCACACAATTGATGCAAGTATATATTCTCAAAGGCTTAGCGTAATTGAGCTTTATATAACAGTTACCCAAATAATTAACCAAAATGTTGATAAAACGAGTTTTTATGATAAATATGTACAACTTTTAGATGGCAAGTCAATTCAGGATAGGTTTTTATTAGCTAGTCAAAAATTAAAGGATTCAATTGCTGATACAGAAGATTTTATTAGGAAAGCTAAAAATCAACAAACCAAAAATAATGACATAATTCTAGATAACCAAGAGCGATTACTTCGAGAGCTTTATGATCTCAGAGTAATTTCTCAAAAATACAATCAGTTAGTTGTGAGTAAATTATTTCTTGAAAATAATTTACAAATACTTACTCTTAGTATTCAGGACCTAAATGAAATTTCATCTATTGAAGATTCTCTCCTATTTCAGGCAGAAAAAGTAAGTAAAGAATTAGAAAATATAATTGAAGCCTCTAAAGCAAAAATAATTTATGTTGAAAGAATAGCTATCAGTTATATTGTTATAACAACAATTATTTCAATTTTATTTGCCATCACTATGATTCTTCTTATTGTTAGGATGAATATTTCAAAGCCCTTACAGTTACTTACTGACTCAATAAATAGATACACTCCTTTAAGAAAAGTAACAAGGCTTGAAGATGAGCAAAATATATTAGAGAGAGAGGATGAGCTTGGAAGAATGGGTAGGAGTTTTAATAGATTAAAGGAGGATTTGTGGGAGCAAGGTGTTGGACTTCAAAATGCCAAGGAAGATGCTGATAGAGCAAATAAAGCAAAATCATTATTCTTGGCTTCAGCTAGCCATGATTTACGTCAACCCTTAAATGCTATGCAAATGTATATAGCCGCGTTAAAATCTAAAGTTAAAGATGATGAGATTCTTACAATTGTTGAAGATATAAATTCAGTTTCTGCTTCAACAGCAAGACTTTTAAATGCACTTTTAGATGTTTCTGAATTGGAAGTAGGGGCTATTAAGCCTCGATATGAAGACTTTCCAATTAATAATATTTTTACTAGTATTTTTCAATCATTTGCACCTTTGGCAAAAGATAAAAACTTACAGTTTAGAATCGTTCCTTCTAATATTACTGTTAAGAGTGATCCTGATTTATTAGAGCGTATATTGGGCAATTATATGTCAAATGCCATTCGCTATACTAAAGCTGGATCTGTAATGATCGGATGTAGAAGGCGAGGTAATATGGTTTCAATTGAAGTCTGGGATACTGGTTGTGGAATTTCTGAAGATCAAATGCCAAATATTTTTGAGGACTTTTATCAGATTGAAAATAAAGAGCGAGATAGAAGTAAGGGCTTAGGTCTTGGCCTAGCTCTAGCCAAGCGTTTATCGATAAGTCTTAACCATTCAATAGAATTCAAATCTACTCTTGGAGGAGGCTCGTGCTTTTCTGTGTTAGTTGCAATTGGTGAGCAAAAGAGTAGTGAAGTTAAATTAGATGTTATTCCTAATATTATGGATTTAACTGGCGCTAAAGTTTTATTAATTGAAGATGATACTGATGTTTTAAAAGCTACAATTCAGTTGCTAGAGTCTTGGGGCTGTATCGTTGAAGCTGGCAGAGATCAAGATGAAATTAAAGATATTATTAGATCTTCAAGTTTTCAATTACCAGATATTATTGTTGCCGATAATCGATTGCCAGGGGCTTCAGGTATTGACATAGTTAAACTAGTTCGACAAGAGTTAGGAGCTATAATTCCGAGCGTAATAGTAACTGGAGATGTAGAAAGGTCTCATGTCCAAAGTATTACAGAAAAAGGGTTTCCAGTTTTATTAAAACCAATTCAGCCTGCAAAGTTTAGGGCTATTCTTTCACACTTGATTAACTCATAGTATTTAGTTGGCTTTAAAAGCTAGACTTTGACTTTAGTTTGTCTAGATTTCAAAAAATAGTTTTGAATGAGTTCTTCGCTTGACTCCTCAGAGCTTATTTCAGCAGATAAGGTGCCTTCATTAATAATATAGATTCTATGAGATAAGTTAACTAGTTCAGTTAAATCAGAAGAGATCATTAGAACCGCACCTCCAGCTAAACAAAAGTCACTTATTAGTTCATAAATTGATACTCGAGTGCCAATATCTACTCCTATTGTTGGTTCATCAAGAATAAATAGCTGAACGTCTCGAGCAAAACTTTTAGCAAGCATTACTTTTTGTTGAGTACCACCAGATAGTTGCTCTATTTTATTTTCAATACCCTTATTAAAGTTTAGTCGTTGCCCAATTTTTTCAACAATATCTTTTTCATTTTTTCTATTAACCATGAAGCCAGTTGAAAATTTTGGAAGCCCAAGTGATGGTAGAGAAATATTTTCTCTAATGTTGTGTTCCATTATAAGTCCTTCTGCTCTTCTATCAGAGGGCACATAAAGCATACCCCTATCAAGCATTGCCCTAGGACTGATGACATTGATATTTTTAGAGCTGTCGTATACAACATCATCTAAGTAAGTTATGCTGCCTGAGTTAATTTTATTAATGCCAAAGCACGCACGACCAATTGCAGATTTTCCTGATCCATCAAGCCCTGCAAGACCGACAACCTCGCCTGCTCTAATATTGATTGATACATCTTTTAAGAAACTATCTGGAATGCTTAGATTTTTTACATCTAATAGTATTCTTCCACGCTGACTTTTTATTTCAGGAAAGAAATTATCAATTTTACGACCTGTGGCAAGCTCAATTAATCTTTGCTCGTCAATTTTAGAGACCTTATCAGACTCAACTATTTTTCCATCTTGAAGAATGGTTACACGATTACATATTGTATAAATTTCTTTCATTCGGTGAGTAATATAAATTACGCCAATACCCTCTGCTTTTAAAATTTTAATCATTGAAAAAAGATGGTTTGTTTCATTTTCTGCCAAAGAGGCAGTGGGCTCATCAAGAATCATTATCGAAGGTCTTGTATGGAAAGCTTTTGCAATCTCAACCATTCTCTTTTCAGCATGAGATAAGTTAATTATTTTTTCTTCAGGTCTAATAGAAAACTCAAGCCTATCCATTGTCTCACAAGCCATTTGGTGTAATTTTTTCTTATTAAGAAATAATCCTTTTGAAAGATTAGACCCTAGAAACAAATTTTCCTCAACAGTGAGTTGAGGAACTAATGAGAATTCTTGAAATACTGCACTAATTCCTAGCTCTCTTGCATTATGAACAGAATGTATTTTCAATTCTTCATTGTTCAGAATAATTTTTCCACTTGTAGGTTGTAAATCACCAGTAATAATCTTAATTAAAGTTGATTTTCCAGCTCCATTTGGCCCAAAGATAGCATGCGCTTCACCAGGGTATAAATCAAAGTTGACCTCACTTAATACAGGAGTATCAAAAAATTGTTTTGATATATTGTTAAGTTTTAATAGTGGTAACGATCCTTGATTCATAATTTAGTTTTTTAATTACTAAGCAAATCTTTTAGTTTACTGAAAAAACTGGAGACCACCCCTTAGGGGCAAGTGTTGTTGAGGAATCAAATTTATTAAAATTTTTAGGAGTTACAATTAATATTGGTTGCTGAATGTGTTCTGTAATTCGACCTGTATTATATTCTGGGCGACCTCCTGTTGCCATTTCAATTCCCTCTAATAGTCTTACTGCCTGATCAATAGCAATTTTGGCTTGAGAAATCATTTGATCTGATGGCGCCATTGAAATTAACCCACGCTTTATAAAAAGATCAATACCAGGAGTATAGTATGTAGATACTAGTTTAATTTTCTTTTGAAGATTTCTAGCTCTAAGTGCCCCTACCGCAGCTTCAATTGTTGTTCCAGTTCCTACAATATATTTAAATTCAGGCTCTGGCCCCGAAGCTAAGTTTTGAAGGGTTTCTTCAACCAACTGTAATTGGATTGATTTTCCTGTATCTCCCCAATTTGTTTCAAGTATTTCAATTTTTGATCCCTTTAAGGCTTTTAAGCAACCTACATTTGAGGCGATTGACCATCCAGCACCTGGTGGCCCAGGGAACCAAACTATATTGGTTGAATTAGGATTATTTATTTCTTGGTCTATTACCCATTTGCATGAGGTATAACCCATATCAATAAAACTTTGTAATGAATTAGCATCTACAGTTGTATTGATTCCAGTTACAAGAACAATTACTGGAATTCCTTTTTCTCTTATTATTTCTATCTGTTTTGCGTTACCATTACTTGAGATTGGTCCAATAATTAAAGCCTCTCCTCCATTAGTTATGCAATCATCAACTTGATTTAGTTGCGCATCTAGATTTGTATATCCACCAGCTTCAAATAATGTGATTTTTTGACCTAGACGACGACCTTCAGTAATAATCCCATAGGCTACTCCAACCCAATAAGAGTCCTTAAGATGAGGGAATGAAACACATATGTGATGTTTATTTTTGACTTGCGTGGGCTTTAAAGGTGAATAAATTTGGAGAGGAAGAGTTTCTAGAGAGTTTCTTTTGTCAACCCAACACTCAACATCACCATCTGTACAGGAATAATTAAATACATTGACACTCTGCGACCAATAATTTCCCTCATCGGCATGACTAGTGG